>Ga0207680_10000091_pt1 | contig 41722 bp, 40 predicted proteins | sample KBSS23metaG_FD_184321 | JGI IMG/M metagenome (GOLD analysis project Ga0207680, IMG submission 184321) | Switchgrass rhizosphere microbial communities from Kellogg Biological Station, Michigan, USA - KBS S2-3 metaG (SPAdes) (version 2) | ecosystem: Host-associated > Plants > Roots > Rhizosphere...
TGCCGTTCTGAAACCGTGTCGAGTTCGGCGCGGACGGCATCGTGTACGACACTCCACGACAGCGCGTCGCGGCCGGCGGCGTCGGCCTGCTCGCCGACGCGCGCGAGCGCGCGCCGCAGCGCCTCGAGCGCGGCAGTCTCGTCGTGTTCGCGCGCGTCGAACAGCTCGTCGAGTTGCTCGAGCAGCCAATCGCGCCAGGCGGACAACGATCGCCGCGTCGAGAAACCTTCGCGCAAGCGGCGCAAGGCATCGAGCAGCAGATGCAGCCGTCCAATCGCCTCGCCGTCACCGCCGCCGATTCCTGCAACCGGAAAGATCCCGTCAACCAATGCGGCGTCGTCACCGGCGATCCAGCCGGCGTAAAGGCGATCGAAACCAAACGCCCACGAGTTCTGATCGACACGCGCGCCGGCGGCCTCTTCCTTCATCTCCGCGTCGAGTCCCCACGCGACGCGCGCGCTACGCAGCCAGTGCTCGAGCGCTGCGCGCGTGTTCGCGTCGATGCCAAAGCGGCGCGCGAGCGCGGGTACGTCGAGGAAATCCATGACCTCGCTGACTTTGAAGCGGCTGCGCGCCAGCTGGAGCAGGCGCGCAAATGCGCCGAGCAGCGGATGCGCACTGGCCAGACCCACATCGGCGAGATGCCAGGGGATCTGCGTGCGATCGGCGACGTAGTGCGCGGGCGCACCGAAGACCGCGCGCAAATAGGGCGCATACGCGGCAATGTCCGGCGCCATCACGACGATGTCGCGGTGCTGCAGGTCTTTGTCCTCGGCGAGAAAGTCGAGCAGTGCGTCCTTGAGCACCTCGAGTTCACGCAACCGCGTGTGACACGCATGCACACGCAGGCTCGCGTCGTGCGCGCGGGCGGCCGCCGAGCCTGCACGCGCGGGCGCACACGCGCGGATGCTTTCCTGCAGCGTGCCGAGCAGCGTGTCCGGCGCGGCATCGCCGGATTCGCTCGCGTCGAGATCGACGCCAAGCGCGTCGAGGCGGATGAAGAAATCCTGCGCCATGCGCCCGAGCGAGACGAGCAGCGGATGGCCGATGTCGTAATGTATGTCTTCGTTTTCCGGATCGAGCTTGAGAATTTCGCGCGGCGTTTTCAGATCGGCCCAGTACTCGCGGCACGGATCGGGAAAGTACAGGTGCACCTCACGATGCGCCGACAGTGTGTGCAGCGCGTCGAGCACGTCGGGCGGCAGATGGCTTACGCCGAAGACGTTCAGCGGCAGGGTTTCGCCATCACCGCGTTCGCGCAATGCGCTGAGCAATGCTTCGCGACGCTGCGCGCGATGCGGCGCGGGAATGGTGGCGCGCAGCGTACGCCATAGTTGCGCCTGCCATTCGTTGCGCTCGGCGCCAGCTTCCCAGCGCGCGATCCAGTCCGGTCGATAGATCAGATATTGCGTGTAGACGCCGGCGAGGTGATCGGCGAGTTGGAAGCGCCGGCGCTCGGCATCCTCGCTGGCTAGGTACTCACGCACGCGCGCGGCATCGAGCGTGGGCAGCGCGGCGTAAATGCGCCAGCGCAGCGCTGCGCTACGCCAGTCGCCGTCGATCAGGCCTTCATCGCCGAGCAGCGCGCGGGCGCAGCGCTGCAACCATTGCCACGGCAGGATCAAGTCGAAATTCGCGGCGATGCCGTCCCGGCGCGCGAATTGGCCGAGCAACCAGCGGCGCAAGCCCGGATGCGCGACGACGACGGTCTGCGCCGCGAGCGGATTTTGCGGGCGCGCGACATCGAGCGAGTCAGCCAGTTGCTGGGCGAGAACTTCGGTGCGGCTGTCGCGGTGAACGATCAGAGTCATCGCAAGATGATAACCGGTGTGGTCTCAGGGCCTGCGACGTCACTCGCGCCAATAGGGGTGGCGATCGATGCGTCCGCGCTCAATGATGCGTGGCGGCGCGTCCGCACTGAACCGCAGTGCGATGAATCCGGTCTGCGCCGTGATCGACAGCTCGATGTTGCGCGCGGCATAACGCGCGGCCACGCCGGCATCCGGATGATGGAAACGGTTGTGATAACCGGCTGAGATAAGCGCGAGCACCGGCTGCAGCGCGGCGAGGAATTCCGGACTCGACGAGGTTTTGCTGCCGTGATGCGGCACCTGCAGGACGAGCTGCGGCGCGATGGGTTGCAGCGCTTGCGCGACCTGCGGCTCTACGGCTGAGGAAATATCGCCGCTCAGTACCAGTGCGTTGTCGCCTGTGCGTACTTCGAGCACGCAACAGCGATCGTTCGTCTTGGTGGACAGGGGCTGGGTCGGGTGCACGATGCGAAACGCGACGCCATTCCAGTTCCAATTCTCGCCAGCGAGGCACTGTGTCGATTTGACCGCCAGCCGCTCAGGCTCGCCGGATTCCACGGCCGCCGCAGGAAACGTATCGACCAGGGCCGCGGCGCCGCCGGCGTGGTCGTTGTCGCCATGGCTTACGATCAGGCGATCGAGTTTTCCCACGCCAAGCGCGTGCAGTGCGGGAATCACCGTCGCTTCGCCGAGATCGAAGCCGGAAGGAAAACGCGCCCCGGCGTCGTACACGAGCGCATGCTCACGCGTGCGCACGAGGAACGAGAGCCCCTGGCCGACGTCGAGCATGTAGGCGGCAAATTCGCCGTCGGCGAGCGGCGTGCGTGCAGGCCACAGTAATGGCAACAGCAGCAATATGCCGAGCGCGCGTGCCGGGACTCCGCGCGGCACTAGCAGCCACAGCGCACCAAGCATCGCCAGCGCCAACGTCCACGCGTTCGGCTCCGGGAAATACCATAGCGCGCCGGGCCAACTGGCTATCTGCTGCAGCACCCACCACAGGCCCGACATCGCCCAGCCGGCAAACTGCAGCAGCGGCGCGCCGAGCGCGGGCGTGATCAGCATCAGCAACGCGGCAACGACCGTGAGCGGCAGCACCAGAAAACAGATCCACGGAACAGCGACGAGGTTTGCAAACGGGCCGACCAGCGAGCTCTGGCCGAAGAACCAGATCCCGAGCGGGAGCAGGCCAATGCTGGCCACGCCTTGCGCGGAAACCAGTTCGCGCCAGCCGTGGCGGCGCGGTCCGTCGAGACAGAACATGAGCCAGGCGACGCCGACGAAGGACAGCCAGAATCCCGCGCTCAGCACGCACAACGGGTCCCAGGCCAGCAGCGCGACCACGGCGAGCGCAAGCCCTTGCACCGGCGCGCGTGCTCGCCGTGCGAGGTTGGCGACGAGCAACGCCGCGATCATGACCAGTGCGCGCCGGGTCGGCAGACCGAAGCCGGCAATCAGCGCGTAGCTGACCGCGAAGACGAGACTCGCGGCCGCTTCGATCAGCGGCGCCGGCCAGCGCAGGGTCACGCGCGGCGCGAGTTTCCAAAGCAGGCGCACGAACCACACCCCGAAGCTCGCGAACAGCGCGATGTGCAGGCCGGAGATCGCGATCAGGTGCGGAATACCCGTGGTGCGCGCGACCGCCCACTCGTGCTCGTCCATCGCATGCTGGTCGCCGAACGCGAGCGCGCGCAACAGGTGCGCGCTCGGGTTGTCAGCCCCCAGTGTTGTGCTGATCGAGTCCACGATGCGTTCGCGCAAGCGATCGATGCAGACCGCATCGGCGCCGAGTTGCGCATTGTCGGGATTGTCGCGGACGTAGCCGGTCGCGACGATGTTCTGCTCCAGCGCATAGCGCTCGAAATCGAAGCCGCCCGGATCGACCATGCCGCGCGGACGTTTCAGGCGCAGGTGCAGGCGCCATTGCGCGCAGGGATGCAGTTCGGGCGCATCCTCATACCAGCTCAGGCGCAGGCGGCCTGCGAGTTTCGCTGTGCCGGCTTCGCTGACATCGAATTCGAAACGGGTGCCATCATCCTGCACGCGCGGCAGGCCGTGAACGCTGCCGGCGACGACGATGTCTTCGCCTTCGAGCGCAGGGTCGAGCCGATGCGACAGCGCGACGTTGGCGCGCAGCATCGTCCAGGCGGCACCGAGCAGAAATAAACCGAGCCAGCGCGCGCGCCACGGCAGCAGCGCAAACCCGACGCTGGCCAGAGCGATATCGCACCACAACGGCGGCAGTGCCGGCAGGATCTGCACGGCGGTTGCGCCGAGCAACAACGCAACGGCAGCCGTGGGTTGCAACAGTTCCGCGAAGGCGAAACGCGCGCGCATCAGTCAGCGTGCCGGATCCTGCAACGCTCCGTTGTGCAACTCAACTACCCGATCCATCTTCGCGGCCAAGCCGCGATCGTGTGTCACCAGCACCAGGCTGGTGCCGATCTCGCGGTTGAGTTCCAGCATCAGCGCATAGACCTGCGCCGCATTTTTTTCATCGAGGTTGCCGGTCGGCTCGTCGGCGAGCACGCAGGCAGGACGCGTGACCAGCGCGCGCGCCACGGCGCAGCGCTGGCGCTCGCCACCGGACAATTCGCCCGGCTTGTGCTGCAGGCGCCTGTCCAGGCCCACGCGCGCCAGCAATTCGCTAGCCTGCCGGCTTGCTTCGCCTATGCGCAAGCCACGGATCAGCAGCGGCATTGCGACGTTTTCCAGTGCGGTGAACTCGGGCAGCAGATGGTGAAACTGATAAATGAAACCGAGCGAGCGGTTGCGCATCTCGCCGCGCTCGCGATCCGAAAGTTTCGACAGTGCACGTCCTTCTACTTCGACATCACCGCCGCTCGGCGTGTCGAGTCCGCCTAGAATGTGCAGCAATGTGCTTTTACCCGAGCCGGACGCGCCGACAATCGCCAGCGTCTTGCCGCGTTCCAACGTGAAACTTACTTCGCGCAGCACTTCGGTGCGCAGATCGCCTTCGCTGTAGGTCTTGGCGACGTCGCGAGCGCTGAGGACCGTTTGCGCGCTCATCATTCGTACCTCAGCGCCGCGGCCGGCTGCGTGCGCGCCGCGCGCCAGGCCGGATACAGCGTCGCGAGCAGACAGAACACGACCGCAATCGCGGCAATCCAGCCGACGTCGCCCCAGTGCAAGTCCGACGGCACTTCGCTGATGTAATAGATGTCGGCGGACAGGAATTCCACGTTGAAGGTGTGCTCGATCCACTTCACGAGCGCCGGCAGATTCAAGGCGAGTGCAACGCCGCCGAGCACGCCGAGCAGGATCCCGAACGCGCCGACGATCGTACCCTGCACCATGAACACGCCCATGATGCTGCGCGGGGAGATGCCGAGCGTACGCAGGATCGCGATGTCGGCCTGCTTGTCGGTGACCAGCATCACCAGCGTGGAAACGAGGTTGAATGCGGCGACAGCGACGATCAGCGAGAGGATGATGAACATCACCTTTTTTTCCATCGCCACCGCGCTGAAGAAATTCGCGTGGCCGCTGCGCCAGTCCTGCACGCGATAGAACTGGCCGAGCTGTTGCGCGAGGTCGCGGCCGATGTCCCAGGCGCGGAACATGTCATCGAGCTTCAGCCGTATTCCACTGGGGCCATCCAGTTGGAACAGGCGCTCGGCATCTTCCATGTGCATGACGGCCAGGCCTTCGTCGTATTCCTGAAAACCGACGGAGAAAATACCGACCACTTCGCAGCGCTTGAAGCGCGGCACCGCGCCGATCGGGGTGACATTCACCTCCGGCGCGTACACGGTCACCTTGTCGCCGACGCCGACCCCGAGTTCCATCGCCAGCTCGTTGCCGAGCACGATGCCGAACGCACCGGGTTTCAAATCATCAAGCTTGCCCTTGAGCATCTTACGGTCGAGCTCGGACACTTTCGGTTCCTGATCCGGCAGCATGCCGCGGATGATGCCGCCGGTGACGCGCCGGCCCTGCAGCAACGCCTGGCGTTCCACGAACGGCGCCGCGCCGCGGACGTGCGGATTCGCTTGCGCGATTTCCACGGCGTGCTGCCAGTCGCGCACGCTCGAATCCACGCCGCTGACCGTCACGTGCGCGACCATGCCGAGAATGCGCTGCGTCAGCTCCTTCTCGAAGCCATTCATCACGGAGATCACGGCGATCAGCGCCGTCACCCCCACCGCAATGCCGAACATCGACACGAGCGAAATGAACGAGATGAAATGATTGCGGCGCTTGGCGCGCGTGTAGCGCAGGCCAATGAACAATTCAAGCGGACGGAACATCTGGCATCCCTGCCGCGTAAGCACGCGGACGATCCGTGCAGATTGCCTCATCACGGAACATCTAAACAAGTACCCGGTCGCGTGACTTCGGCTACGGAGCCGTTATTGACGCCTGGCCGCTCAAGGCGTTCGCCCCCTTAACTTCTGGGGGCATGCCTGGATACTTTTCAAACGGGCCTGCGCGCAGGCCGCGGACAGGTATCTGAACCAATTGTGAACTTTGCAGTATTGAAATTGATCGATCGTGCCGCATCTGTTGTCGAACGCAATGACATTGCCCCTACTGGCGGCGTGTTGTCCGCGCAAACAGGGAATCAACGATCTGGAGAGCATCATGAAAAATACGGTACTTGCGATTGCCATTGCAGCTGGTTTGGCTGCCGCGCCCGCCCTTTTGCTGGCGCAAGAAGGCAACGCTGGAAACAGCGGCTTCTTCATCAACGGTAATGTCGGCCAATCCAACCTGAGCAAGGACGCCTACGACGACAACGACGTCGGCTTTGGCGTAAATGGCGGCTACCGCTGGGCGCTGAATCCGAATGTGGCGATCGGCCTTGAAGCCGGCTACACCGACCTCGGCAAGTTCAAGGCCAAGGACAGCCTCAACGCCGCCGGACTTCCCGACGCGAAAGTGAGCGGCTGGAACGTGGGCGTCGACGGCCATTTCAATATCAATCCGAACTGGTACGTCAGCGCGCGCGGTGGCTTGTTCCGCGGCGATGTAAAAGGCGCGTACTTCGTTGACACGACACCGGTCTACGTCGACGACACCAGCACCAAGTACTACGCGGGCGCCGGTTTTGGCTACGACTTCAGCAACAACTTCAGCGTCGGCCTGAACTATGACTACTACAAGGTCGACAAGGCGGGACTTTCGTTGGACCCGAGCCTGGTCTCGGTCAGCGCCGAATATCGATTCTGAGCGCACACTCCAACGGAGCTACGGGGCAAGGACGCGTTTCGGGACCGGTGCATAGCAATATGCGCCGGTTTTTTTTATGTCCATGGACGGACGGTATGCCGAAAATGCAGGAGCAATTTCCGGCATCCCACGGGTCGCAGATATGCCGGCCACCGATATTCCCGACACCAGCGGGACTTATGTTGGGTCCGCGACCCTACGAGCCAAACGCACGCGTAACCGCCGTCGCGTGTTGGCATCGCTGTTGTCCGGACCGAGAATGATTGCGATGTGCGCGCCATCGCTGCGACGCAGGCGCAGCACGATCCAGGGTCCGCGCACGATGCCGTGTTGAAGATCGGCGAGATGCTCGGTCCCAGCAGCATCGACCAGCCGCCAATGACCTGCGTCGTACCACGCCGCGCGCCGCACCGGATTGCGCAGAAACCGACGTAAGGCGTAGCCGACGTATGGACATGCAATCGCTGCGAAAAGAAACTTTGCCGAGAGCGGAACCCCGCTGAAAAACAGCGCCACAAAACCTGCAAGCGCGATGAGACAACTAGCCGCGGCGATCCAGCGCGACGGGCAATAGTCAAATACGATCGCGGGCGCGGATTTCATCGATGATATCCCGCCATCGCGCGTGCTCCGGCACGCTGCGACCGCTCAGCCAGTCCCACAGGTCCGGATCCGGCTGATCGAGTAACGTGGAAAACGCAGCCTTTGTGGGCTCGTCGCCGTGCGCATAGCAAGTGCGCAGATACCAGCCGAGCAGCTGATCGAGTTCGCGCATGCCGCGCCGGCAGCGCCAGCGCAGGCGCGAAACCTCGGCGTTCACTTGAGCAAACCGATCGCGATCGCCAGCCAGAGTGCGACCAGCGCGAAGAATCCGGCGACATAGGCGTAGAACCGGTGAAGCACCCGGTTGTAGCCGCAATGGATCACGCTGTGGACAATGCGCAGCGCAACGAAGGCCCAGGCCAGGCCCAATGTCACCCGGTTGACGAATCCTGCCTGCGCGCAAACCACGAGCGCGAGATAGAACAGCACCGGCAGTTCGAACAGGTTGCGGAAGTTGTCTGCGGGCGCGCTGTCGGTGAGTTTGGCTGCTGCCTGCGCGGATGTCGCAATCGACTGCAGCCGGATGTGTTCGCGCTTGATCTGCGCAATGCGCACGCGAAACATGCGCAGCGTGACCGCAAACGTGAGGAATGCCATGGCGACCGCGGGCCACCAGATCAGTCGAATATCCACAAACTATTCCCCCGTGCCGACACGACCCGCACACGATGCCTGAGTCGGCGGGCCGCTGCCAGTTGCAATTCCGCCAGCGCCGCGATCACGCGCCCTTGCGCTCGACCATCAGCTTTTTGATCTCGCCGATTGCTTTCGCCGGGTTCAGGCCCTTCGGGCAGGTCTTCGCGCAATTCATGATCGTGTGACAGCGATACAGCTTGAACGGGTCCTCGAGATCATCCAGACGCGCACCGGTGTCCTCGTCGCGCGAATCGGCGATCCAGCGATACGCCTGCAGCAGCACTGCGGGCCCCAGATACTTTTCGCCGTTCCACCAGTAGCTCGGGCACGACGTCGTGCAGCACGCGCAAAGTATGCATTCGTACAAGCCGTCCAGTTTGGCGCGATCTTCTTTCGATTGCAGGCGCTCATGATCCGGCGGCGGCGCACTTTGCGTGCGGATCCACGGCTTGATCGACGCGTACTGCGCGTAGAAATGCGTCATGTCCGGCACGAGATCCTTCAGCACCGGCATATGCGGCAGCGGGTAGATTTTTACATCGCCCTTGCAGTCCTCGATCGCTTTCGTGCAGGCGAGCGTATTCGTACCGTCGATATTCATTGCGCACGAACCGCAGATGCCCTCGCGGCACGAGCGGCGGAACGTGAGAGTGGAATCGATCTCGTTCTTGACCTTGATCAGCGCGTCGAGAACCATCGGCCCGCACGTGGCGAGGTCGACTTCGTATTCGTCGATGCGCGGGTTTTGGCTGTCGTCCGGGTTCCAGCGGTAGACGCGGAACGTGCGCACGTTCTTCGCATCCGCCTTGGCCGGGTACTTCTTGCCTTTTTGCGGTCTGGAATTTTTCGGTAGTGTGAACTCGGCCATTTCGCTCGTTCCAATAAGCCTTAGTAGGTGCGCGCTTTCGGCGGCACGGCGGCGACTTCGTTCGTCATCGGCTGCAGATGTACCGGGCGGAAGTCGAAGCTCGCCTTGCCCTTGGCATCGACGCTGACGAGCGTGTGCTTCATCCAGTTGGCGTCGTCGCGGTCCTTGAAATCTTCGCGTGCATGCGCGCCGCGGCTTTCGTGGCGCTGTTCAGCGGAATACATCGTCGCCACGGCCTGGCCGAGCAGATTCTGCAGTTCGAGCGTCTCGATCAGGTCGGAATTCCACACCAGCGAGCGGTCGCTGACCTTCACATTGGCGAACGCATCGAACGCCTGCGAAATCTTCGTGCAACCTTCCTTGAGTGTGTCGCCGGTGCGGAATACGGCGGCGTCTTTCTGCATGATGCGCTGCATGTTCAGACGCAGATCGGCCGTGGCGATGTCACCGTTCGCGTTACGCGCGCGATCGAAATTCGCGAGCGCGGCTTCGGTCGCAGACGCTGGCAAGTCCTTGTGCGGCGAATTCGGTTTGATGGCCTCGCCGCAACGCTCGGCGACCGAGCGGCCGAAGATCACCAGATCGAGCAGCGAATTCGAGCCGAGCCGGTTGGCGCCGTGCACAGACACGCAGGCGGCCTCGCCTATCGCATACAAGCCTGGCACGACCGCGTCGGGATTGTCGCCGACCTTGCGCAGGACCTCGGCGTGGTAGTTCGTCGGGATGCCGCCCATGTTGTAGTGCACGGTAGGCAGAACGGGGATCGGCTGCTTGCTCACGTCGACGCCGGCGAAAATGCGCGCGCTTTCCGCGATACCGGGCAGGCGCTCGTGGATCACCTCGGGACCGAGATGCATCAGGTTCAGATGAATATGGTCGGCATGCTCGCCTACGCCGCGGCCTTCGCGGATCTCGATCGTCATCGCGCGGCTGACCACGTCGCGCGAGGCCAGATCCTTCGCATTCGGCGCGTAGCGCTCCATGAAGCGCTCGCCTTTCGAATTGGTCAGATATCCGCCTTCGCCGCGCACGCCTTCGGTAATCAGGCATCCGGCGCCGTAGATTCCGGTCGGATGGAACTGCACGAATTCCATGTCCTGCAGTGGCAGGCCGGCGCGCAGCACCATACCGCTGCCGTCACCCGTGCAGGTATGCGCCGACGTGCACGAGAAATACGCACGGCCGTAACCGCCGGTCGCGAGCACGACGCCGTGTGCGCGGAACAGATGCAGCGTACCCTCGGCCATGTCCAGCGCCAGCACGCCGCAACACGCGCCATCGGCGTCGAATATCAGATCGAGCGCGAAATATTCGATGTAAAAGCGCGCGTCGTGCTTCAACGATTGCTGATACAGCGCGTGCAGCATGGCGTGGCCGGTGCGGTCCGCCGCGGCGCAGGTGCGCTGCGCGGTGCCCTTGCCGTACTCGGTGGTCATGCCGCCGAACGGGCGCTGGTAGATCCGGCCTTCCTCGGTGCGCGAGAACGGCACACCGTAATGCTCGAGTTCAATGACCGCGGCCGGCGCGTTCTTGCACATGAACTCGATCGCGTCCTGGTCGCCGAGCCAGTCGGAACCCTTGATCGTGTCGTAGAAATGAAAGCGCCAGTCGTCCGGCCCCATGTTGCCGAGCGCCGCGGAAATGCCGCCCTGCGCGGCTACCGTGTGCGAACGCGTCGGGAACACCTTGGTGATGCACGCGGTCTTTAGCCCCTGCTGGGCGAGGCCGACTGTCGCGCGCAAGCCCGCGCCGCCCGCGCCGACGACAACGACATCGTATTTGTGCTGCTGGATTTTATAACTTTCCATTTTTATCCCAAAGCGATCCGGGCGATGGCGAGCACGCAAGCAACCGCGCCGAGCACACAGAAGAACTTCACCGCGAGCTGGGAACCGATTTCCAGCCAGCGCGTATGTACGTAGTCTTCGATCACGACCTGCAAGCCGAGCTGCGCGTGCCAGAACGCCGCCAGCACAAACGCGATCAGCAGCACGGCGTGGACCGGCTGGTGCACGAGCGCACGCGCCTGCGCATAGTCGGCGTGCAGTGCCGCGAGTACGAGCCAGATCACCCACAGGCACAACGGGATCAACGCGACTGCCGTGATGCGCTGGACGATCCAGTGGTGCGCGCCCGACTTGGCCGAACCGAGTCCGCGCGCGCGCTTGAGCGGGGTTTGCAGATCGGCAGCGCTCATGCGACACCTCGGGTCAGCACGCAGGCCCAGATCGCCATCGTCATCAGCAAACTGGCGATCACTACCGTCCAACCTGTCGCATACGCGCGCGGAATCTCGAAACCCCAGCCGCTGTCCCAGGCCAGGTGACGGATGCCGTTGCACAAATGGAAGCTCAGCGACCAGGTCCAGCCGAGCAGCAGGAAAAGACCGAATGGCGAGGCGCAGAACGCCTGCACTTTCGCGAAGCTTTCCGGACCGGCGGCGAGCGCCAGCAGCGCGACTATGACGAGCAAGGTGCCGACGGCAAGCGCAATACCGGTTGCGCGATGCAGGATCGACAGCGTCATCGTGAGCTGCCAGCGGTAAATGCCGAGGTGCGGAGACAGTGGTCTGGTCTGAGCCATATCGGAAGTTCCTAGAAATCGATGCAGCGCCCGTTCTTTTCCCAATCGCCGTAGCGTGTCGGATCCGGTCCGTCACGCCCGCCGATTTCGGCCGGCCGAGCCGGCGGCATCGGAACCGGTACAACGAGATGCGGATCGGAGTCCGTCGCGGGCGGGTTTTGCGAAGTTTTCGGCACGGGATTGGACATCCTTGATTCCGTAGCTCGATGCGCAGGCTTGATCGCAGGCAGCTGCGCGCCTACATTCGGATGAATTATAGCGCCTCCGCATAGACGATGATCAGCCTGCCCGACCTGCAAGTGCTGGAAATAACCGGCGCCGATGCCCTGAGCTTCGCCCAGGCGCAGTTCAGCAGCGACGTGCGCGGGCTCGCGAACGGCGCCTGGCAATGGAGTACATGGTTGTCGCCGCAAGGCCGCGTGCGCGCGTTTTTTCAGCTGCTGCGCGATCATGACCAGCACCTGCGTCTGCTGCTGCGCGGCGGCGATGCCGAGATGCTGCGCGTCGCACTCGCCCCCTACGTGCTGCGTGCCAAAGTCGCGCTGCGCGTCAGCGCCGCGCGCGTGCGGGGATCCAACAAACCGGCGGCGTCTGTACTGGAATTGCCCGGATCGCCGCCGCGCTGGCTGATCATCGAAGACACCGCGAGTGATGGCGAGGAATCCCCGGGTGCACGCGAATGCTGGCGCCTGGCCGACATTCGGGCCGGCTTGCCGGTACTTGCAGAGAACCTGCATGAGCAATTGCTGCCGCAATGGCTGGGCCTCGACCGGCTCGGCGCGATCAGCGTGAGCAGGGGTTGCTATCCAGGGCAGGAAGTCATGTCGCGATTGCATTTCAAAGGCGGCAACAAGCGCTCTCTGTACCGGCTCGAATTAACCGGGGCACTCGCCGCGGGAACCGCACTTGGCACTTCTGGCGATGCAGCCAGCGGGCTTATCGTCATGTCCGCTCGCCGGGAAGATGATCGCGCGGAGGCGTTGGCCTGTCTGGCCGACACCGCGGCTGACGTGCCATTGCGGGCAGCCGTCCCGGGCATGGGCGAAATCGCCGTACTGGAGCGCTTCACGTGAGAAGCAGCGTTTTGCGCTGCGTCTCGCGTTCACCCACAATTCGTGCTAAGACTGCAAGCGTTTTCAAGGGGGCGTGACCCATGCAAAAGCTTCTGTCTGGATCGCGCGGCGCGCGCATCGGCTTCGCCGCGCTGCTATCGTGCAGCATTTTCCACAATGCCGCATTTGCGGCGGAATACATTTTCCGCATCGAGCCGGCCAATCCGGCCGACCGCACCAGCGAGATCTATGCGCCGCTGATGGTGTACTTGCAGAAAGCCACTGGCGCGACCTTCAAGCTCGAAGCCGCGAAGAACTATCACAATTACTGGCGCGACCTGACCACCGGCGCGAAGACGGATTTTGCCTTCGACGAAGCGCATTTGACCGACTATCGCATCCAGCACGCGCATTTCGAGCCGCTCGTGCATACGGCCGAATCGACCAGCTATACCCTCGTCAGCAATATCGACCTGGAGAAGAAAGGCGTCAACGGTCTGGTCGGGCACAAGATCGTGACGATGTCGGCGCCGAGCCTCGGCTATGCGATCCTGCTGCAGTTCTATCCGAACCCGGTGCTGCAGCCGGACATCGTCTCGACGGCGACATCATGGCGCGATGCCACGGACCGCGTCTTCAACAGCGAAGGCGATGCCGCGATGATTCCGACCTCGCTGAAGGACCAGTTTCCGAACCTGACACCCGTGAAGACCTCGCGCGAGTTTCCCGGCCAGTGCTTGACCGCCTCACCCGATGTTCCGGCCGACATCCGCGCGAAGGTGAAGGACGCGCTGCTCAAGCTCGATCCTGATTCCGACGCCGCCAAGTTGCTGTTCGAACTCGGCGTCACCAAGTTCGTGCCTGCCACCGCCGCGGAATATGTCGGCTCCCAGGAAGCGCTCAAGAATTTCATTGGCTACAAGTAGCTTTGTAAATAATGCGACTTTTGCGTTCTTTTTATGCATGTATACAAATATGCTTGTGGTAAATTCACGACAACCTCTGTTTCGTTTTCGTTCAGGTTTTAGAGTGACAACTCTTCGCGATATGCGATAATCCGCTCCGTTTTCGCGCGGCTCGGACTGCGCATAGAGGTCACCCCCATCCGCTACTCATTTGACGTGGCGCCGGGGATTGCCCCAAACAACCGGCACTGTTTCCACGACAGCGCTCACGCTGCGGCCCACGAGACGTGCGCCACAGCGGGGATCGAAAAAACGATTCCTTTGCTCAACCGGCACGGGCGACCGGCCGGAAAAATCTCAATAACACGGCGCAGACAAACGCCGTGTGGCACCCAAGGGTCGGCGCGCGGCATGCAGCGACACCCGGGGCGTTTTGCGGATTTGCTTTCTGTGATGTAGGAGAGTCTCGCCAATGAAACTGGCTTGGATTCTGTGGTTAGCCTCGTTATTCAACAATCAGGCCAGCGATCGCGCGTGCCTGGCGTCCACGATTTATCTGGAAGCCCGCGGCGAGCCCGTGCGCGGTCAGTTGGCCGTGGCGGAAGTGGGTCTGCGTCGCCGCGACAGTGGCGACTGGGGCAATTCATTGTGCGCGGTGTTGCGCGCGCGCGGACAATTTGCTTTATCCACAACGAGCAAAAATTATCTTTTTACAGATGTGGATTCCTGGCAGCAGGCGTGGTCCGTCGCCGGCATCGCGCTCGACATGTGGAAACTGCCGCCGCGCTGGCGGCCAACGATCGTGCCGAAAGCCGATCACTTCTTCGCCGCCGCGTCGATTCCGCCCGACTGGGCCAAAGGCCCGCCGCTCGCGGTGATTGGCGATCACCGCTTCTACCACGCCGACTGAGGCGGCTGGAACGAACGCCAACGGTGCGGGTCACGCGACCCGCACCCGTCATTTCCGACATCGTCGAGCCTGTCTCAACGCTCCAGCGGCTCGAGGTGGTCGTGACGCACGACTACGCGATCACCCGGACGGAAGCCAGCGTTTTCGTACTGCGTCACGGTGGCCCAGCGCCCGTCGTCGAGCTCGATGCGGAAGCGCCAAGCGTAACCGGATGCATGCCGCGCGTTGTCTTCCTCGGCGGCATTGCCGACCGCCGCGCCGCCGATGACACCGGCCGCGGTGGCCGCCGCACGACCATTGCCGTGGCCGAACTGGTTGCCGATCAACCCGCCAATGATGGCGCCGAGTACCGCGCCGCCACCTGAATTGCCGTGGCGGATTTCGACCTGATCGATGTCGCGCACGGTGCCGCAAAGATGGCAGTTATGCCCGCCGTAATTCTGATCGTCGACGCTTTCGTGATAGACCACGCGCTCGCGCGGTGGCGGTGCCACGCAGCCGCTCAACGCGAACACAGCAGTAATCAACAGAACGATGAGTCCACGAGTCTTCAGCATGATGTTTTCCGTTGGTTGCCAAATGTAGGCAGCGCGCCTGCGCCGCCCTTGTGCGCAGTCTCCGGCACGTCACGTGAATGCTGTCGAAACCGCATGATGAGTTACGATGACGGCACACTTTTCGTTCGGAGCAAGCATGGAAACCACGGCCGCACCCCGCCGCCTGAGCGACCGCGTTCGCGAACTCGACTCGCAAGGCGCGATGGAGCGACTCGCCCCGCTGAGTGACGCCGAGGTCGCAGCGACGCTGGCCGAGCTTGGCCCCGGTCATGCGCTCGACGTCCTGCAGAAGTTCACGGCCGAACGTCGAGGCCGCATTGCTGCGGCGACATTGTCCGGCGAAGGCGAGCAGTGGCTGAAGGACTGGCATTATCCTGAAGGCAGCGTCGGCCGGCTGGTGGAGGCTGCGCCCGCGCACTTCCGCCCGCAGACGCCTGTGCGCGAAGTGATCGAGGCGCTGCGTGATCGCGTCAAGCGCGAGCTGATCACGTACGTGTTCGCCACCGATGAGGCCGGCAAACTGGTCGGTGTCGGCACGTTTCGCGAGCTGCTTTATGCGCGCCCGGATCAGGCGCTGGCCGATGTCATGGTGCACGAGCCGTTTTATCTGCGGCCAGAAATGAGTCTCGTGGATGCAATGCGCGAAGTGGTGACGCGCCACTATCCCGTGTATCCCGTGTGCGATGCGAACGGGCGGCTGATCGGACTGGTGCGCGGGCAGGTGCTGTTCGAGCAGCAGGCATTCGAAATCAGCGCCCAAGCCGGCAGCCTCGTCGGTGTGGAAAAAGAGGAACGCGCCGCCACGCCGTGGCCGCGCGCACTGAAATTGCGCCATCCATGGCTGCAACTGAATCTGCTTACTGCATTCATTGCCGCCGCTGTCGTCGGCCTGTTCCAGAACACGGTGAACCAGATCGTGCTGCTGGCGGTATTCCTGCCGGTGCTCTCGGGGCAGTGCAGCAACACCGGCTGTCAGGCGCTCGCCGTCACGCTGCGTGGCATGACGCTGAACGAACTGCACAGCGGGATCGGCGTCCGGCTGATGCTCAAGGAAGCATGGCTCGGCCTGCTCAACGGCATGCTCGTCGGCGTCGTCGCGAGCCTTGGCATGTTCGCGATGGCGCACTACCAGCACAACCCGCATGCGGCGACGCTCGCATTGATCACGTTCACGGCGATGTCGCTGTCGAGTGTTGCCAGCGGCATGGCGGGCGCGGCCGTGCCGCTGGGCTTGAAGCGCATCGGCGCCGATCCGGCGATGGCTTCCAGCATTTTTCTGACCACAGCCACCGACGTTGTAAGTATGGGTCTTTTTCTCGGAATGGCGACGTGGCTGTTGATCTGATCGACAGCCACTCGCATTTCGACGTCGCCGAGTTCGATGCCGATCGCGACGCTGTACTCGTGCGAGCGCACACCGCGGGTGTGGCGCGGCAGATAGTTCCGGCAATCACTGCAGCGAGCTTCGAGCGTGTTCGCGCACTCTGCGCGAAAGAGAGCGGGCTGTACCCGGCCTATGGCTTGCATCCGCTGTTTCTGGCCGAACACAAACCCGAGCACATTGATAAGCTCGCGCGCTGGATCGAACGCGAGAGACCGGTCGCTGTCGGCGAATGCGGACTGGATTTTTTCGTGCCCGATCTCGACGCCGAGACCCAGCGAAACTACTTCCGTGCGCAGCTCGAACTGGCGCGCGAATTCGACCTGCCCTTGATCGTGCACGCGCGCCGTGCCGTCGACGCAGTCACCGCCGCGATCCGCCGTGCCGGACGGCTGCGCGGCGTCGTGCACAGTTTTTCCGGCAGCGCCGAACAGGCGCAGCAGTTATGGAAGCTCGGCTTCTGTATTGGCCTTGGCGGCCCGATCACCTACCCCCGGGCGCGCCGCCTGCGCAAGATTGTCGCAACGATGCCGCTAGAGTTTCTGCTGCTGGAGACCGACTCTCCAGACCAGCCGCTGCATGGTTATCAAGGAGCACGCAATGAACCGGCGCTGCTCACTGAAGTCTGCGCTTGCGTGGCGGAACTGCGCGGCGCCGATGTGCGGGACATCGCCTTGGCGACGACACGCAACGCGGAGCGTCTGTTCAAACTCGCAGCCTCGGGTGCGCTGCAGTCTTAGGGGTTGCGAACTTGATTCCCGCGCGCCGCTTCGCGGGCCTCGCATTTACTGATGGCATCGGTATACGCACGATCGGCGCGCTGCCTGCCTTCGTCGATGCGCGCCTGCTCTGTCGCTATCGCCGCATCCATATTACCGATCAGGACCCTGGTCGCCTCCGACGTATCGCTGGCATAGTTGCGCATCAGCTCGGCCTGACGCTTTAGCAGCATGTCGAGATTGGCGCGCGCCGGATAAGCTCTAAGGAGCCGCGCGTCTTGTATGCACTTGATGCCGTCATCGACGCCCCGCGCGGGCGGCGAGGCAGGTGCCGTCGCTGGGACGGGAACGGGAACGGATGTGGGCTGCGCCGTCGTTACGGGCGCGGACGGCTCCGTGGTTTCAACTTTCACTTCCTGCGCACCTGCACCGCACGGATAGGGCGAGAACACCGATGAGCCGTCCGCGTTTGCGCATTTGTATATTTTTTTCTCGGCATGGGCCGCAGACATGGCAAGCAGATACGCAAAAAGAACAATCGGTACGGTACGCATGGCAGCCCCCTATTGCTGTAGGCAAGGCTACTCCGATTTCGCCAGCAGCGTCGCCAGCGTACGTGCCGCCGCGACCATGCCGAAGCTCGCGGTCACGTGCATCGCCGCGCCAAGGCCACCGCTGCAATCGAGTTTGAGCGCTGCTTCGGCGCCGTCAGCGGCTGGAGGGCGGGTCTTGCAGACGCTGCCGTCGGGTTGCGGATAATTGACGTTCTCACGCGAGAACACGGCCTGCACCCCGAAATAGCGCTTGGGATTGCGCGTCCAGCCATAATCGTCACGCAGCTTCTTGCGCACGAGTCCCAACAATACGTCGTGCTCGGTTTTCGACAGGTCGCGCGCCGTGATCAGCGTCGGGTCAATGCGTCCGCCGGCCGAACCGGAGACCACGATCGGCACCTTGCGGCGCCGGCAGAACGCGATCATTTCCACTTTTATGCGCAGCGCATCGCAGGCATCGATCACGGCATCGTAGCGGCGCACCTCAGCATGACCAAGCAGTTCGGGCAAATTTTTCAGCGTGACGAAATCCGCAAGCGGATGCACACGCAGTTTCGGATTGATCGCGCGCAGGCGCGCCGCCACGACTTCGACTTTCGGCCGTCCAAATTCCCCCTCGAGCGCGTGCGACTGGCGGTTGACGTTGGACACGCAGACTTCGTCGGCATCGATCAGCGTGATTTCGCCGATACCAGAGCGCGCCAGCGCTTCGGCGGCCCAGGAGCCGACGCCGCCGATGCCGACGATGCACACATGCGCGCGCGTGAAGCGCGCGACACTGCCCGCGCCATACAGGCGTTCGATGCCGGCAAACCGGGAATCCATTTGTATACTCATCGACCGCGTACGTTCAGCGGCACGGCGTGAAGGACACCAGCCACGATCTGTCGCGCCGCGCTAGACCGCGCAGACACGATTGCGCCCTGTCTGCTTGGCGCGATACATGCGCTCATCGGCGCAGCGCAGTAGCTCCGATGAAGTCGCGCCGTCGGCGCCGGACTGGGCCACGCCAATGCTGAGCGTCACATTCAAGCGTGCCTCGCGCAATTCGACGGGGCGCGCGCCGACCGCATCGCGCAATATTTCGGCAAGCGCCGTAGCGTCCGCCAGCGACCTGCCGCGCAGCGTGAGAGCGAACTCCTCGCCGCCGAGCCGCCCGAGCGGCGCATCCGCCGGCGCGTGCTCGCGGACGACCTGCGCGACAACGCCGAGCACCTGGTCGCCAACAGGGTGTCCGAAGCGGTCGTTGATCTGCTTGAAATTGTCGATGTCCATCAGCAGCAGGCCCAGCGGCCGCGACCCGGAAATGTGTTCGTCGAGCAGCGCGCGGAAATGACGGCGGTTGAAAAAGCCGGTCAGGCTGTCGTAGATCGCCAGGTCGATCAGCTCTTCGTGATAGTTCGCCTCCACGCTCGTGCTGGTGAAGAACTTGAGCGCATTGTTGCCCACGCTGATCTGGTCGCCATCGTGCAGTTCCGCGCGCGTGATCGCCTTGCCGTTGAGATAGGTGCGGTTGGTCGACCCCAGATCTTCGATCAGAAAGCGATCGTTCTTGCGCCAGATGCGGCAATGCTGGCGCGATACGCTCGGATGTGGCATTGCCAGCGCGCAGTCGCTCGAGCGGCCGACGATCACCGGCGCGCCACCGAGTTCGATCTGCTGGCCGAGTAGCATGCCGCTGACCACGATCAATCGCGGCTTGAATGCGGCGCTTTCCTGGCGCGTCGCGCCGCCGACGCTATGGCGATCGGTCTCGGAAGTATTGTTCTTGCTAGCCGCCACGCCGCATTCACCCCGCAAACTGCAGGTCATTCTAGCGCTCTGCGCCCGACGCGCGGCAAATGCCTTATGCTCGCGCGCTCGAAAACCCGGATGTGGAACATGCGTCAGATCATCCTGCTGGCATTGGCCATCGCAATCGGCGCTGCCGGCGGCATCAGCATCGTCAATACGCTGCGCCAGCGCGATGCCTATCCGCGTGGACTGATGGACGTCATGCAGCATCACTATGCCGGTTTGCGCGATGATGTCCGGCGCGGCCATTGCGAGGAGTCGGCGCAGCACATGAACATTTTGCGCAGTCTCGCCGAAGAAATCGGCCCGGCCATGTACGGCGAAGACATTCCCGATGCGCCGTTTCGCGAGTTTGAGTCGCGCCTTGCGGATGCCCTGTCTACGAGCACGCCGCGCGACTGCAAGATGCTGGCGCCACAAGTGCAGAAGATCGGCGACACCTGCGACGCCTGTCACCGGCAGTATCGCTAGTAATCCGGAAGCGGAATGAATTCCGTCTCGCCGGGAACCGCCGCAAAACGCATGGCTTTCCAGTCGGCCTTTGCGCGCTCGATGCGCTCGCGCGAGCTCGACACGAAATTCCAGTAGAGGTGGCGATCGCCGTCGAGCGGATCGCCGCCGCAAAGAATCACCTGGGCAGCGGACTTTGCGCGGATCTCGACGTCTTCGCCTGCAGGGAGCACCGCAAGCTGGGTCGGCGCCAAATCCCTGTCGCCGACGTGCAGGGCCGCGTCGGCTGCATAGACGGCGCGTTCGACATGCTCGGCCGGCAGCACCATCGCCCCGCCGGCCGGAATTTCTGCGGCCAAATAGAACATGTTCGAGAACGTCGCGACCGGCGATGTTTCCCCGAACGCCGTGCCGACGATCAAGGTCAGGGTCGCGTCGCCGACTCTGAACCGCGGCAGCGAACTCGCCGCATGATGGTGGAAACTCGGTTCGACTTCCTCGGCGTGCTGCGGAAGTGCTACCCAGGTCTGGATCCCATGCACGAAATCGCCGGCGGAGCGCTCGCGAGCCGGCGATCGTTCCGAATGCACGATGCCGCGGCCCGCAGTCATCCAATTCACGTCGCCCGGACGGATCGTCTGCACGTTGCCCAGGCTGTCGCGATGTTCCATCGCACCGCGGAACAGGTAGGTGACTGTGGCGAGCCCGATATGCGGGTGCGGGCGCACGTCGATGCCATGTCCGGGCGCGAACTGCGCCGGACCCATGTGATCGAAAAAGACGAATGGGCCGACGCGGCGCGCACGCAGTTGCGGCAGCAAGCGGCGCACCTGAAAGCCGCCAAGGTCGTGCACTTTGGGTTCAAAAAGGGCGATCGTCATGCGCGGATGGTAACCCAGCGCAGCGAATGGAAGCAGATCGCGCGGGCGAAGCGCACGCGAAAATGCACCGGCGGATCGACTCCGCCGGTGCTCAAGGACTTACGGTACTAATGTCAGGCGGGAGCGACTTCGTCGGCCTGCAGGCCTTTCTGGCCCTGCACGACCTTGAAACTCACCTTCTGGCCTTCCTGCAGGGTGCGGAAGCCCGTCCCCTGGATTGCACGGAAGTGCACGAATACATCAGGGCCGTTCTCGCGGCTGATGAAGCCGAAACCCTTGCTGTCGTTGAACCACTTGACAGTACCAACCTCACGATCCGACATAAAAACTCCACAAGAAATTCGAACTAAGCCCAAGCGCAACGACAAGGGCCGACTCACTGGAATGCGGGGAATGAAGCGGATTGAAGACTTGACGTTTCCGATCGCGCAAAACAACCACCGAGCAGACACAGCAATATCCACTATAACTCAAAATTTACAAAAGTTCGAATGGTCGCTGAACGCGCGCGTCCGGCCGCATCGCCAGTCTCGAAAACAGGCGAGGAAAAACACGGAAACCACTGAAATGGTGGACGATAGTGGGATCGAACCACTGACCCCTGCCGTGTGAAAGCAGTGCTCTACCGCTGAGCTAATCGTCCACTTTTCTGCCGCCGACCGCTCGCGGTGACGGCTGAACGGGTATGCCGGAGAAGGGAATCGAACCCCCGACCCACGCATTACGAATGCGTTGCTCTACCAGCTGAGCTACCCCGGCGCCGGTCGCGCAGTTTAACGGCAGCTGCCTGATTACTCAAGATTCGCGTTTCGGAAAATTCCTACGCCAGGCCGCGGCAATGCGCCGATGTCCGGCAGCGCAGTGATGTCTAGATTGTGCGGGTCTTCCACGAGGGGTCCCCGATGCAACCGAGTTTACCGAAAGCTCATGCCGGAATCACCGTAATCGAATTGATGTTTGCTCTCGCGGTCACCGCGATATTGGTCGGGCTTGCCTCGAGCAGCGTGTCGGCTGCAGTTAATGCCTCCCGAACAAGTAGCGGGCTAGCGAGCCTGCTGAGCTCAATCACTCGCGTACGCGGTATCGCCGGCAACGAGGGCGTCGAAGTCGTCATGTGTCCAAGCAGCAATGGAACCAGCTGTTCCGATGGCTATCACTGGGAAAGCGGCTGGATCGCGTTTCAACCCACGCAAGGTGCGACGGATCGCTCGCCAGCTGACCCCATCGTGCTTCGCCAGGAAGCCTTAGCGACGAAAGTTCGTCTAATCACCAGTAGCGGCCGCACGCGCATCCGATTCCAACCGAGCGGCGGCAATCTCGGCAGCAATGCAACGTTCACTTTTTGCGATGGACGCGGGGCGAGAGCTGCGCAGGCATATGCGATGTCGAACGCTGGAAATCTGCACACCACGGCACCAGACCCCGAAAACGTAACTGAGGCCTGCGCAATTCTTTGAGTCAAAAAAAAGAGCCCGCGATTGCGGGCTCTTTTGCTTTCCACAACAGCGCCGGACGCTACTGGCAGGGCGGCGGGTTGTAGCCGAGGAATGTCGGCGGGGTCGTGGACGAATCGCAAGTGAAGGTCGCACCCACTTCTGCGGGCGTACTCGCAGTGAAATTGATTTGGACGACCGCATTCTTGGGCAATGCCGCGATATTGATCAACGTGGATTCCCCGACCTTGCCAGCGTTGGAGATCGTCGTTGACAGCGGCGACAGCAGCGTACCATTCACTGTGGCTGAACTCACCTGACTGTATTCGCAATAAGGATGCTGAACCTGCGATTGTGTCGCATCACAAGGATTAGCCTCGGTCTTGTTGATGATGTAGATGTAATTCTGCACCGCCACCCCCATGGGAGCTCCAGTCGGTCCGAGGTTGACATCGGTCTGGCAGCCGTACGGGCTTGGATCCGCGCTGAGGTCGGTGTATGAAGTCGTGCAGTCGTTGGAATCGGTCGCGGAGGCAAACCAGGCTACGAGCGGATCATTATTGGTGACCGCATCGGCCGTTTGCGCCAGGCCCACGAGGTTGACTGAGAACGGATCGCCGTTACCGGACGTCACCCTGAACGCCTGCAGATCCGTGTGATCCACAATGGTGTTCCCTCCCGGACTGGTCGCCGGGTCGCCGGACCAATGCCCCACCAGCGTTGCATCGCCTGCTCCATCCGCCAGCACCGGATCGATCGATGGATAGAACCCGGCAACGCCCGAATTGGACTTGGTGATTTTGACCAGCAGATCGTCTCTCGGGCCACCCGATGAGGATGTCGTCACCTTGCCGCGGATAGGCTGCGCGCTGCCGGTACCGGCGCCACTGAATACGCCGAAATTTCCGCTGCCGTTGGTAACTTGAACCTTGCTGTCAACGCCCAACCCGTTGTTAGGCGCCCATAACATGAGCTCGCTCAAGTTGATCGAGGTGAAGGGGATATAAGGCAGCACGCATTCGATCGCCGTGCTTCCGGACGGACAGTGGTCCTTGGCGGTCTGAATCTGCTTCAACGCGGCGGCTTCAAGATGATCCAGGTACAAGCCGCGAACATGCAACCAAAGCGGTGGCGATGTGTTGATATCAAGACGTGTTGGATTGTCCAGTCCTTCATTGTTATAGAGATCATCGGCGACCGGGGTTCCGCCCTGCGCGATCTTCTGGTCGAAATAGTCTTTGACGAAGCCTTGGTATAGCGTCTCAGCACTCGTGTTCGGAATCCAGTTGGTGGACGGCAGCGTGCTGCCGCCGGCAATGACCGGATTCGCACTCGCGTTGGCTTCCGCCTCGGTTCTTGTCGCCACAAAACCGACCTGCTCCGCATTCATGTCGGCAGCAGTGGCCCACAAGCCATCGACGCGGATCATGCGACACGATTCCCGGTAGGGATAGGTCGAGTTGGTAACTTCAGTCAACGCATTCGGGGTAACGCTGGTATCCCAGCGATAATGCTTGTGTCCGTCGGTACTACTGCGAAACGGATCGAACTTCACCACATCGGTAATATAGATATCCGACGAACTCGTGGGGTTCGGGTTGATCTCATCATTGGTGTATTCGTGATGATCGCGGCAGCAGTATTTGCACAGAGGGCTTTCGCCCGAGCTCGTCTGGCCATTGGGCAGGGGCAGGGCTACCGCCGCGTTCGGATCTTCACCCGCGGGCGAATAGGTGTCCGGCGTAGACGGCGTCGGCGATGCCGCCGGGATCGGAGATGAGTATTTGAGTCCATCCCAGTAGGTCGGACGGTAGGCTTGCCTAAACACCGCATTTTGACCGCTGGTCGAAGTCAACTGCTGTCCGTATTTACAACTGCAGCCGATTACATTGGTTTCCACGCGCTGTTGAAGCTGTACTTGCGAGTTGGCCAAGTTTTTGTACGTCAACACGCTGTAGCTGGTCGCGTTGGTCGTGGTCGACAGTTCCGGCTTGGGGTTCGTCGCCGCGGTGTCCGTGTTCGCGCTGACGGCGATCGGAATGACTCCGGGTACCGCGGGATTGCTCGTGCGCACTGCGGGATTCGTTACCGCGCCACTGCCGTAATCCCGCTGTACCAGGGTGTTGCCGGACGTGATGAGCGCAAGCGGGCTGACGATCGTGTTCTCGGTCAACGTTCGCGAAGTCCCGGAAGCGTCCGTCCACGTGGCGGTCAAGGTGATGTTCTTGTATACAGGTGTGCCGCCATTGACTGGACAGGTGCCCACATTCGTTTTGAACGTGTCGTCGCAAGCCGAAGTGGCGCCTGGTTGAGTCTTGCTAGCAAAAGTGTACTGGGTCACAGTCTGCGTCAGCGCAAGACTGCCTGCACCCGCCACCGGTACGCCGGCAGCTATCCCGGAGCAGTAAGCCAGGTTCGCCGGTGTGAGTGAAGTCAGAGTGCCGGAAGGATTACTCAGCGTGGTCGTCGGATCCGGACAGGCAGCCGGCGCTGCCGGTGTGATGGTCGTCGTGCCGGTAGCAATGGTCGCATAGCCGCCTTGACGCGCCTTGTCGATCAGGCTGTCTCCGAGCTGGGCGATCAGCGTCCGCGCACGCGAATCCGCGGTATTGCGCGTCAGCGTGGCCTGCAGCACGGCCAACGCCAGTAGTGCCGTGGCCATCACGACGATGGAAATCAGCACATCGATCATCGAAAAACCGCGGCCTGGATGCGCCGAACGGTAAACGGTATGCCTGGGGTTCATGGCATCGCTCCGCTATTAATACGAGAAACGGTCAGACCACCCGCCCGGCACAGTGGCCCAGGCCGGAGGAAGGGAATTGTTGACTAAGTTCTTCAGCACCTTGCCGTTGTAGATGATGGCCGCATTACCGTTCGCCTTGGTCACGTTGCCTTGCACGACCACAGCGCCATATAGCGCAGCCTTGCTCTGCATCGAGTACCCCGAGGTGCCATTGCCGCCTGTCGCCGGGTTAAGATCCGCACTGCCGGTTGCGCGTACGAACATGAAACCGAAAACCGCGGCGTTTCTGATCGTTATGTTGTCATCGCCGACCAGCAGCACTGGAAACGTGACGCTGCCGACGCAGGCGCTATCCAAATTGCCCTGGCCGCCGGCATTGTTGAGGCAGGAGCTGCCAGTCAGGGTGCAGTTGCCAGTTTGATCCCACCAGAAACCGGAGGCACTGGCCGAATTGAGCTGCGCACAAGTGCCCACCTGGGTAGGTTGAAGATGCGCCAAGTTCGCGGCGTTCTTCGGGATGACTTTGTCCGCCGCACCATAAAGATACGCTTCGTCCGCAGGCAGAGTAAAAGTGCCATCCGCGACTGTGGCCTGGACCGTGATCTGCTTCTCGCAGAAATTATCGTTGCCCGTTGCATCTCTGTGTCCGGCCGTGCCGAACACGTACTGGAACAGGTCGCACGGGAATTCCTCCTTTTTGATCTCGTAATTGCTGGTTGCCGGGTTGGCCGGATCATTCAGTTTGGTGCCGTCGCAAGTGCCGGGACCGGTTCCGCATTGCAGAATGTCAATTCCCATCTGACCCTGGTTGCCGGACTTTGAGAACGACAGGGAATCCAGGCCGTTACAGCTGCACGCGTCGCAGCGCATGATCTGGTCGGCTGGCGTCACACCTGTGCCCACCGGCGGCTCCAGCACCGCCTCGGCGTTGTTCTTCTGGCCGTCGCGAATGAACTCGTCGTAATAACAGGTGTTCGAGGTGCCGGTCTTGTTGACGGCACCCCGCGTCCAGACCGAAATAGGGACCCCCGTACCCGCTGAATTGGGGTTTGTGACCACTTGAAAAGTACCCGTCAGGTCTGCCGAACCTGAGGCCACGATCGGCGGCGCACCCGGTGGATTACTCACGCGCAGATACGCACCTACCGATTGCGTGAGTGTGGTATGCGCTGATTCGCCCGGCATGCTGCCGACGGCGACCAGCGTGAAAGCACTGGTTCCACTGGCATCCGTTGCTACCGTGGCGCACTCCACAGGCGGGCCCGGCGGATAGGCAATGGCCGGATCTGGTCGCTTGAGCACGCACAGCATCGCGCCGACGCCATATTGAACACTGAAGCCGTTGCCGGTAGTCGTCAACTCAGTCATGCGGCCGTTGGCCGTCATCGGCATCATGCGCGCTTCCATCGCATCCACGCTGCCATTGCCATCGATGTCGACGGTGCTGCCGGTGTAGTAAAACATGTTGGCGCGCCGCGTTATGCTGCCCGCAGCGCATTGATCGCCGACCGGAGTGGTTGCGCCCGGCCCAAGCGGAGCGCATTGCGGGACGGAGCCGCAGGGGAAACTGGTATCGGTCGCCGTGCACTGGGTCCAATTCGCCGCCGTGGCGAACGGATCTTTCTGGCTGGTCTTGAGCGACTGGAAGTACGCCATGCCCTGGCTGAGCGCCGCCTCGGCCGACTCGCGCATCAGGCGTGCACGCACGTCGTTACCCGAAGCACGTTGCTCCGACAGGTTCACGTTGACGGCGAACAACCCCATGATCGTAGCCAGCAGAATCAGGATCAGCACCACGATGAGGGTGGTGCCCTGCTGCCGGATGCTGATACTGAGCGGATGATTTCGGTGCATAAGTAAAGTCCTCGCGATACGCAACGACAGCAGTGTTTAGCGCCCTGCCATGGGAGAGCGAACAGTGATGGTTTGAGTCAGAGTGCGCGTAAGCTTGTAATTCTTGCCGCTCTGGAAGCGCAATTTCCCGCTAAGCGTGACCGTAATCACGCTGTTGGCCGGCGTTAGCGGCGGCGTTCCCGCTGGTGGTGCTGGCGGCGCGGCCGGCAGATCGAACCGCAGCAAGGTGATGTCGACCTGGCTCGAACTCAACGTGGTGCCCGCGGTATTGCACGCCACGTTCAATGTGCGTGCTGCCGACACGGTTGGCGTGCCTGGCGCCGTCACCGCCCCGGACGTCGGATCCGAAATGGCGCTTGCCAGAACCACCGCGCCTACCCCCGAGGCATCCGTCGTTCGATAAATGGCGCGGTCGTTGGTGACCGCTCTGACCAGGGTTGCGCTGGCCGGCCCTGTATCCTGATATTGGTCCTGAGCTTCTGTATGGTCAAAACCCGTCGTATTGGTCTCCCTGCCCTGGTAGGTATAGAGGAGACAGTCCTTCGAGGGACTACTGATCGGATCGTATGCGCCGTAATAGTACTGTTGGGGTGTTTGCGCACTCGCCAGCGCACCCTTGCCGATTTCACCGAAGGGGTCATCAAGACGCCGGGCGCGCAGCACATCGTCGGCGATCAATTGCATCGTTGCGCGCAGTTCCTGGGTTAGCCTCGTTGCCTCGATGGTGCTCGCGTTGGCGCCGGTGATGTCGATGATCAGACTCGTTGCGCCCGCCACGACAAACATGCCCACGACTATTGCAACCATCAACTCGATCAAGCTGAAACCGCGAACTTTCCTTCCTGAATTGGTCAGCATGATGGAAACCCCGAAATGAACGACGTCCCTACAGGAGTACAGCCTGCTACCAGACCGAGCGGCGATACGGTGATCTTCAGCGCATAGCCACTCGGCGAAGTGAAGGTGACTACTCCGGGCACAGTCGTCACCGGGATCAACGCACCCGTTTGGGCGGCAAACGTGATATTGCCTGTGATCGTATCGCTGGTGACGCCGCTATTGACCGGCGCATTCACGACGCTGACCTGGTTTTCGAGAACGCAACTTGATGGGCTGGTGCAATCGCAAGCACTCGCGACCGGAATTGGCTGACCGGCCGTGGCTGGATCGCCGGCGCGATTGGCGCCGACACACCAAGCAGTCGTCGTTCCGCCCAAGGCAACACTGACGCTGTGCTGGCGCTTGATGGCCTCTGCACGGGCGACGCTGATAAGATTCATGACATCATCAGCTGCTCCGCGCAGCCGACCTTTCTCGATCAGCGCCCTGAAGGTCGGCACTGCGATCACGGCCAGTATGCCGAGCACCGCTATCGTGATCATCAATTCGATCAGCGTAAATCCCGATTGGCTTCTGCGCTGCATCGCTATCCCCACGCCATTGAACGCTGCGGATTCTAGTGCCGTTCGCCGACCATGTAAGATCAAACCCGACCGGCGGCGCAAGAATCCGGCTGTCCGGCTGTACTTGATCAAGCGTGAGCACTAATATTTGAACGTCGAGTCCGGGGAGAAATGCGCGTGAACAAGAATCGAGGTTTTACGCTGATCGAGCTGCTGATCGTCGTGGCAGTCATCGCTATCTTGGCTGCCATTGCGCTCCCCAACTACTTCAATCAGGTACGCAAATCGCGCCGAGTAGCGGTCGAAGGCGCGATACAGTCAATCGCCCTTGGCCAGGAACGCGTTCGCGCTGACTGCGCGACATACGCAGGTGTATTTGGCACGGCGCCCACGGGCTGCACGACGACAGTCGCGAATTCCTATACCGATGGCTACTACACACTCGCGCTCACTCCCAATCCGGGAATTGCAGCAAACTACACGATAACCGCAACTGCGGTATCGGGTAAGGGCCAGGATAAAGACAAGTCACAGGGCAGCGCCTGCAGTCCACTTACCTACGACTTCGGTGCGACGACGGCCGGTGCGGTGACTAAAACACCAGCGGTCTGCTGGTAAGCAGATTCATTCCACGACCACACGCAACTCTTTCGGCAGCGCAAACGTCACACTCTCCGGTTCGCCGGCGAGCTCGTGTGCATCGCTCGCGCCCCACTCGCGCAGCCGCGCAACGACGCCCTGAACCAGGCCTTCCGGCGCTGACGCGCCGGCGGTGACGCCGACACGTGTTTTGCCGCTGATCCATTCGCGCCGGATGTCGTCGGCGCCGTCGATCAGGTGTGCTTCAACGCCTTGCTTTTCGGCAAGCTCGCGCAAGCGATTCGAGTTCGAGCTGTTCGGCGAGCCGACGACGAGCACGACTTCGCACTGCTGCCCCAGCCGGCGTACGGCGTCCTGGCGGTTCTGCGTCGCGTAGCAGATGTCGTCGTGGCGTGGCCCGAGGATCGCCGGAAATTTCGCGCGCAACGCCTCGATCACGGCCTTGGTGTCGTCGATCGACAGCGTCGTCTGCGTGGAATAAGCGATGTTGTCCGGATGCTTCGGCGCGAGCTTCGCCACGTCTTCGGGCGTTTCGACCAGGTAGATTTCGCCGGTCGCGCCTTCCTTGTCCCACTGGCCGAGCGTGCCTTCGACTTCGGGATGGCCAGCATGGCCGATCAGCACCACGTCCCTGCCCGCCTTGGCGTGGCGCGCGACTTCGATATGCACTTTCGTCACCAGTGGGCAGGTCGCGTCGAACACGCGCAGATTCCGCGCGCGTGCCTGCGCGCGCACCGCCTGCGAGACGCCATGCGCACTGAAGATCACCGTCGCGCCGTCGGGAACTTCGTCGAGTTCGTCGACGAAAATTGCGCCGCGCGCGCGCAAGCCATCCACGACAAAACGGTTGTGCACGACTTCATGACGCACATAGATCGGCGCGCCGAACGATTCCAGCGCGCGCTCGACGATCTCGATCGCACGATCGACGCCGGCGCAGAAGCCGCGGGGGTTGGCAAGCAGGATTTCCATCATGCAATTCTACCGCGCGGCGTGTTTCGACGCCGTTTTTTCGTGCGCGAACAGGCCGAAGAACACCAGCAACACTGCCCCGACACTGATTGCCGAATCGGCAATGTTGAACGAAGGGAACGGCCAATTACCGATGTATACCTGTATAAAATCGACCACGTAACCGAAGCGGATGCGGTCGATCAGGTTGCCGAGCGCACCGCCGATCACGAACGCGAGCGGCAATGCCGTACGCCAGTCGTTACGGGGAGTGCGGCGGAGCCACATCGCCAATATGGCGCTCACGACCAGTGCCAACAGCGTGAAGAACCAGCGCTGCCAGCCTTGCTGATCGGCGAGAAAGCTGAACGCCGCGCCGGTATTGAACGCCAGAGTCCAATTGAGGATTCCCGGGATCACCGGATACGGCACATAGGGCTGCAGCGCCTCGACAACCACGAACTTGACCAGCTGGTCGAGTACGATCACCAGCGCGGAAAGCCAAAGCCAGATGAGCGCGCCGCCGCGCAACGCCGATTCCCGGGCCATCAGAAGTACAACCGTTGTTCGCCCGGCCCGCCGGGAAGATTATCGACGCAGCGCACGCAGATTTCCGGATGCTCGGGATCCGTACCGACGTCCGCGCGGTAATGCCAGCAACGGATGCATTTCTTGTGCTCGCTGCGCTTGGCGGAAACCGCTACTTTGGTGCCGTCGAGCTCGACGCCCAGCGCACTTGCCGGCGCCGCCGCATCGGACAAATTCAGCTGCGAGGTGATGAAGAAGAAGCGCAGTTCGTCGGCGACATTCACGAAACGCGCGCGCAATGCGGCATCCGCATGCAACGTGACTTCCGCTTCCAGTGCCGCACCGATTTGGCCTGCGTTGCGCATGCCTTCGAGCAGTTTCGCCGCGCCGTTGCGGATGGCAAGCAGATCGCTCCAGAACTTGCGCTGCTCCGCCGAGCCCTGCAATGCATCGAGACCTTCGTACCAGGTCTCGAAGAGCACCGATTCTCCGCGCGTGCCCGGAACCAACTGCCAGATTTCCTCGGCCGTGAAAGTCAGGACCGGCGCCAGCCAGCGCACCAGTGCTTCAAGAATCCGATACATCGCGCTCTGCGCACTGCGCCGGCCACGGCTGTTCTCTTGCATCGTGTACAGGCGATCTTTCGTGATGTCGAGGTACAGCGCGCCCATCTCGTTGGTGCAGAAATTCTGCACGCGCTGCACGATCTCCGGAAAATCGTAGCGTGCGTACGCAGCGATCACCGCTTGCTGGGTATCGTAGGCCTGCTGCACCGCCCATTGGTCGAGCAGCAGCGAATCCTTGACCGCGAGCAGATCCTTCGCGGGATCGAAGCCATGCAGGTTGCCGAGCAGGAAGCGCGCGGTGTTGCGGATGCGCCGATACGCGTCGGAAACGCGCTTGAGGATCTCGTCCGACAGCGCCATCTCGTTGCGGTAGTCGGCCGACGCGATCCACAGGCGCAGGATATCGGCGCCGTAGGTCTTGATCACATCCTGCGGCTCGATGCCGTTGCCGAGCGACTTCGACATCTTGCGGCCCTGCGCATCGACGGTGAAGCCGTGCGTCAGCACTTCGTCGTACGGCGCATGGCCATGCATCGCGACCGAGGTCAGCAGCGCGGAATGAAACCAACCGCGGTGCTGATCGGAACCTTCCAGGTACATGACCTTGTCGCCCGGCGCGCGCCGCAATTCCGGACGTTGATCCAGCACGCAGAAATGCGAGGAGCCCGAATCGAACCAGACGTCGAGGATATCCGTGACTTTGTCGTAGTGATCGGCGTCGGCGCCCAGCAGCTCGCGCGGATCCAGCGCATACCACGCATCGGCGCCGGCTTTTTCGACGCGCTGCGCCACCTGTTCCATCAGTTCGATGCTGCGCGGATGCGGTTCACTTGTGGATTTGTGCACGAACAGCGCGATCGGCACGCCCCAGGTGCGCTGGCGCGAGATGCACCAGTCGGGCCGGTCTTCGATCATGCCGAAGATGCGCTCTTCACCCCAGGCCGGGTACCAGGCTACATCCTCGCGAATCGCCTTGAGCGCACCTGCGCGCAGGCCCTTCTCCTCCATGCTGATGAACCATTGCGGCGTGGCGCGGAATATCACCGGCGTGCGATGGCGCCAGCAATGCGGGTAGCTGTGCGTGATCTTTTCGCTCGCGAGCAGCACGCCGCGTTCGCGCAACAGATCAATGATCGCATCGTTCGCTTTCCACACGAACTGGCCCGCGAAAATTTCGGTGTCGGGCAGATACACGCCGTTGCCGCCGACGGGGTTCACCACGCCGAGCCCGTATTCCCGGCCGACGGCGAAGTCCTCGACGCCGTGCGCCGGTGCCGTGTGCACCGCGCCGGTGCCATCTTCGACCGTGACATGGTCACCGAGAATCAGCGGCACTTCGCGCGCATAGAACGGATGGCGCAACATCACGCGCTCGAGTCCGGCACCCTTGCAGCGACCGAGTATTGTGGAATTTTCCACTTTGCAGCGCTGCGCGACTTTTTCGAGCAGGTCGTGCGCGATTACGAGCAGGACGCGCCGGTTCGCGCGGGCCGGACCTTCGATCAGCACATATTCGATGTCGGGGCCGAGTGTGACGGCGAGGCTCGCCGGCAACGTCCACGGCGTGGTGGTCCAGATCGGCACGGCAACGATCGCGTTGCCCGCGTCGACCCCGAATTTCGCCGCGAGCGCTTGTCCATCGACCGCGTCGTAGGCGACGTCGATCGCCGGCGAAGTCTTGTCCTGGTATTCGATCTCGGCTTCGGCGAGCGCCGAACCGCAATCGAAACACCAATGCACCGGCTTGAAACCGCGCACGACGTGGCCGTTGGCGACGATCTTCGCCAGCGCGCGCAGGATGTCGGCTTCGTACTTGAAGTCCATCGTGCGATACGGATTTTCCCATTCGCCGAGCACGCCGAGGCGCTTGAAATCCGCGCGCTGCAGATCGATCTGCTTCGCCGCGTAGTCGCGGCAAAGCTTGCGGAATTCGGCGGCGTCGACTTTCTGTCCGACTTTGCCGACCTTCTTCTCGACCGCGACCTCGATCGGCAAGCCATGGCAGTCCCACCCCGGCACGTAGGGCGAACGCAAACCGGCCATGAGCTTGGATTTGACCACCACGTCCTTGAGGATCTTGTTGACCGCGTGACCGAGATGGATCGCGCCGTTCGCGTACGGCGGCCCGTCGTGCAGCACGAACATGTGCGGGCGGGTGGCCACGTGTTGCTGGATCTGCGCGTAGCGCGCCGATTTTTCCCACTCGGCGAGCATGCCCGGTTCGCGCTTGGGCAGGTCCGCGCGCATCGCGAAATCGGTTTGTGGCAGGTTGATCGTGTTCTTGTAGTCGATGCTCACGTCGTTGCTCCGGCTGCTGCCGTCGTGCCGCAGCCAAGTATTTTCCGCGCCGCGGATGCGTCACGGTCGATCTGCTTCACCATCGCGTCGAGGTCGGGGAATTTCTCCTCGTCGCGCAGCTTTTCCACAAATTCCACTTCTATACGTTTTCCGTACAAATCGCCGTCGAAGTCGAACAGATGCGCTTCGAGCAACGGCTCGCGACCATTCACGGTCGGACGCACACCCAGGCTTGCCACACCCGGCATCAGCGCTTCGCGCACACCCGCCACGCGCACCGCAAAAATACCTTCGACCGGCGACGTGCGCCGGCCCAGATGCAGATTCGCCGTCGGGTAGCCGAGCTTGCGCCCGAGTTGCTGGCCGCGCGCGACATGTCCGCCGATTGCGAACGGCCGGCCGAGCCAGCGCGCCGCGATCTCGAAACTGCCGCCGGCGAGCGCATCGCGGATCGCCGAACTGGAAATGCGTTCGCCGTCGAGTACCACCGGCGCCAAAGCGTGTGCACTGAAGCCGAGCTGTTCACCAACCTGCTGCAGCAGCTTCAAGTCACCGCCGCGCGCATGGCCGAAACGGAAACCCTCACCTACCCACACTTGCCTGGCGCTCACGCGAGCGACCAGCACGTGCGAGATGAAATCCTGCGCCGACATCGCCGCGAGCGCGGCGTTGAAACGCAGCAACAGCACGCGATCGATACCGGCCTCGACGAATTGCGCGATTTTTTCGCGCCGGCTCGACAACCGTGGCACCTTGCGCGTGTGCGCGAAAAATTCGCGCGGCAGCGGCTCGAAACTGACGACAACCGACAACAAACCCGCGGCTTGTGCGCGCTCGCGCACGCGCGCGAGCACCGCGCGGTGTCCCAGATGCATGCCATCGAAAGCGCCTATGCAAACCACGCTGCCGTGCGGAGCGAGACACGCGCCGCTAACGTCCCTGAAAAGCTTTTGCATCGGACAAAGTATAACGGCTGCGCTGCGCCGCACAAACCCAGACTCAATGCCCCCGCAAATCCCTTATCCGGAATCCGGTCGCGAACAAAGCAGCCGCGAATGCGACGCTCGCGGTGCCGATGAGGACGCTCAATCGCCATACACGCGTTAGCGTCGGCCAATCGCTCCAGCCATGCCAGAACGTGATGCCGGCTAGCAATACAGCGGTCAGCGCCGCACAGGCACACGCCAGTCTCGCCAGGTGCCGACCCCAGCCCGGCTGACGCGCGAAAATCCCCTCGCGCCGCAATGCGCGCCAAAGCAGCCATAGATTCAAATAGCTCGCCAGCGCACTCGCCAGCGCCAGCGCCATGTGCAGGCCGGGTACGCGCGCGATGCCGGCGAACCAGCCGTCGGTCAATTGCTCGGGCCCATGCCACAGCGCAAAAAGTATACCGACGAAAATGATGTTGAGGGCCATGTTGACGATCATTGCGGCGACGCCCGCACGCACCGGCGATCGGGTGTCTTGGCGCGCGTAAAACGCCGGCGCCAGCACCTTGACCAGCGCAAACGCGGGCAAGCCGAAGCTCAACGCCGTGAGGCTCAACGCAGTCATGTCGACGTCATGTGCGCTGAAGCGACCGTGCTGGAACAAGGTCGAAACAATCGGTGCGGCAAGCAGCATCAAGCCGAGCATCGCCGGTACTGAGATCAGCAGCGCCGTGCGCAAGCCCCAGTCCAGAGCTTTGGAAAATCCTTCGCGATCCGTGCTTACGTGATGGCGCGACAGACTCGGCAGGATCACCGTGCCGAGCGCAACGCCGAACACGCCGAGCGGCAATTCCAACAGGCGATCGGTCTGCTGCAACCAGGTCTGCGAACCGGTAATCAGCAGCGAGGCGATCAGGGTATCCAGCAGCAGATTGACCTGCGCGATCGACGATCCGAACAGGGTCGGGATCATCAGGCGCAGAATCCTGCGCACATCCGGATGTGCCCAACCCCAGCGCGGCAGCGCCAGCAGATCGAGCTTGCGCAAGATCGGAAACTGAAACACCAATTGCAACACGCCCGCACCAAAAATCGACCAGGCCAACGCGCCGATCGGCACCTCCATGCGCGGCGCTAGCCACAGCGCCCCGGCGATCATGCACAAGTTCAGGATCACCGGCGTCAGCGCCGGCAAGGCGAATTTGTGAAAGCTGTTCAGTACACCGCCGGCCAGTGCAGTCAGCGAGACGAACAAGAGAAACGGAAACGTGATGCGCAGTAACTGCGAAGTGAGCTGAAATTTTTCCGGCTGCGCCATCGCGCCGGGCGAAAACAGCGCAGTGATTGCGTCCGAACCCACCATGCCGACCGCAGTGACCACCAGCAGTACGCCGCCGAGCGTCCCCGCCACACGCGCGACCAGGGTCTTGAGTTCGGCGTGGCTGCGCTTTTCCTTCACCTCGGTAAATACCGGTACGAACGCGGTTGAGAACGAGCCCTCCGCGAAAAGCCGACGCATGAAATTCGGAATGCGGAATGCGACCCAGAAGGCATCCGTCTTCCAGCTCACGCCGAACACGGCATTGATCACCTGGTCACGCACGAGGCCGAGTAGGCGCGAGATGAACGTCATCGCGCTGAACGAGAGCATCGAACGCAGCAGGCTGGGGGTCTTCATCGCGGCAGCCCGGGAAGATTGACGCAACTCCGCGTCCCGCCTACAATTACGCCCCTTTTGCGCCCCCCTGATTCTTTTTCATTTTCTGGAGTTCTCCCTTGGCCAATATCAAATCCGCCAAAAAGCGTGCGCGTCAGGCTGTCAAGCGCAACGCGCGTAACGCGAGCTCGCGCTCGATGCTGCGCACGGCGATCAAGAAAGTCGTGACCGCGATCGCTGCGAAAGACAAGTCCGGCGCCGAAGCCGCCTACAAGACGGCCGAGCCGATCATGGACCGCTACAGCAGCCGTGGCCTGATTCACAAGAACAAAGCCTCGCGCCACAAGAGCCGTCTGACGGCGCACATCAAGGCGCTCTGAGCGAAGGCGCTTCCCAAAAAAGCCGGCATCAGCCGGCTTTTTTTGTGGGCGCGTGCTGGGCGCCGTAGTCACGCGTCCAGGCTCCGCATCTCCTCCACCGCTTCCTGCTTGAGCTGGTCGAAGAAGCCCTGAATCTTCAGGCAGACCGGCCAGGTGCCGTCGCGCGCGATTGCCGACACGATGAACCACGGCGCCTTCCATTTCAGCTTGCGCACGATTGCCTTGGCGAGCTTCTCGCGCTCCTTGGTCTCGATCAGATCGGCCTTGTTGAACACCAGCCAGCGCGGGCGCTGCAGCAGTTCCGGATCGAATTTTTCCAGCTCTTCCTGGATCGCGCGCACCTGCTCGACGGGGTCGGTCTGCTCGTCCATCGGCGCCATGTCGACCAGATGCAGCAGCAGGCGCGTCCGCGACACGTGCTTGAGAAACTGGATGCCGAGCCCAGCGCCTTCTGCCGCGCCTTCGATGAGACCGGGGATGTCCGCGATCACGAAGCTCTGATCGGTGCCGATGCGCACCACGCCAAGGTGCGGCTGCAGCGTGGTGAACGGGTAATCGGCTACGCGCGGCGTCGCCGCCGAAACCGCGCGGATGAACGTGGACTTGCCTGCGTTCGGGAAGCCGAGCAGGCCGACATCGGCGAGCACTTTCAGCTCCAGACGCAACTCGCGTTCGTCGCCCGGCGAGCCCGGTACCGCCTTGCGTGGTGCGCGGTTCGTCGAACTCTTGAATACGGTATTGCCGGCGCCGCCGTGGCCGCCCTGCGCGACCTTGATGCGCTGGCCGTGCTGCGTGAGATCGCCGATCGTTTCCTCAGTATCGACGTTAATCACGGATGTGCCGACCGGCACGCGGATCACCTTGTCTTCACCGCGTTTGCCGGCCATCTGTCGGCCCATGCCGTTTTCGCCGCGCTCGGCGCGGAACGTGCGCTCGTGGCGGAAATCGACGAGCGTGTTCAATCCTTCGTCGGCAACCAGCCAGACGTCGCCACCGTCGCCGCCATTGCCGCCGTCAGGGCCGCCCAGTGGAATGAATTTCTCGCGCCGGAAACTGATGCAGCCGTTGCCGCCGCTGCCGGCGTGGACGGTGATTTCGGCTTCGTCGACGAATTTCATGGGTTGCGGCCGCTTGGATGATGTCTAGGGTACAAAAATGCAAAGCCCCGCGCAGGGCGGGGCTCTGTCGAAACGCTGGCGCAACCGGTCAGTTCTTGGCGACGCTGACGGTGCGGCGGTTCTTCGCACCCTTGACGGCGAACTGCACGGTGCCGTCGACGAGCGCGAACAACGTATGGTCGCGGCCGAGGCCGACGCCATGACCCGGATGGAACTGGGTGCCGCGCTGGCGCACGATGATGTTGCCGGCTGCGACGGCTTGCCCGCCATAGATCTTCACGCCGAGGTATTTCGGATTGGAATCGCGGCCGTTACGAGTACTGCCGCCTGCCTTTTTATGTGCCATGACTAATGCTCCTTACTTCGAGATCGAGGTGATTTCGACCTCGGTGTAATACTGGCGGTGCCCCTGCTGCTTCATGTGGTGCTTGCGGCGGCGGAACTTGATGATGCGGACCTTATCGGCGCGTCCCTGGGACTTGACCGTCGCCGCGACGCTGGCGCCGGCAACGAGCGGTGTGCCGACCGTGATGCCCTCGCCTTCGCCGAGCAGCAATACCTGGTCGAAGGTGACCGCGGCGCCGACTTCGACTTCGAGCTTCTCTACACGCAGGGTCTCGCCCTGCATGACGCGGTATTGCTTACCGCCGGTTTTGATGACTGCGTACATTGGATTTCCTTCTGTAGTTATTTTGCGTTCCACCCGCTGTTTCCGGATGAACCGACCAGTCGCCACTTTGGGCGAGCCGCGTATTCTAGCAGACCCAACTTTTTCAGGTCAAACAGGTAATTAGCCTTGAATTTCGAGGTGCCGGGGTCATCTAGCAGTAAGCCAGCGCATCTCGCCTGCTGAGACCGCCCGGTTCCATTATCTCTCCACTCGCGACTACGCGATTTTTCGCGCGGCGCGCTATAGTATTTCGTTCACTCAAATTCACGACCCCATGGACTCGATCCGCATCCGCGGCGCCCGCACGCATAACCTCAAGAACATCGATCTCGAACTGCCGCGCGACAGCCTGATCGTGATCACCGGCTTGTCCGGTTCCGGCAAGTCCTCGTTGGCGTTCGACACGATCTACGCCGAAGGCCAGCGCCGCTACGTCGAATCGCTGTCGGCCTACGCGCGCCAGTTCCTGTCGGTGATGGAGAAGCCCGACGTCGATCACATCGAAGGCCTGTCGCCGGCGATCGCGATCGAGCAGAAGGCGACCTCGCACAATCCGCGCTCGACCGTCGGCACGATCACCGAGGTCTACGATTACCTGCGTTTGCTGTTCGCACGCGTCGGTACACCGCGCTGTCCGGATCACGGCATTGCGCTGGAAGCGCAGACAGTAAGCCAGATGGTCGACGCCACGTTCGCGCTGAATCCTGAGCACCGCTACATGCTGCTCGCGCCGGTGATCCGCGAACGCAAGGGCGAGCATCTGCAGGTATTCGAGCAACTGCGCGCGCAGGGGTTCGTGCGCGCGCGCGTGAACGGTACGCTGCACGAACTGGACGCCGTGCCGGCACTGGCCCTGCGTCAGAAGCACACGATCGAAGCGGTGATCGACCGTTTCCGTCCGGCGCCGGACATCAAGCAGCGCCTGGCCGAATCATTCGAGACGGCGTTGCGCCTCGGCGAAGGCATCGCGCTTGTCGTCGACCTCGATGACGAAAAGGTTGCGCAGACCACTTTCTCGTCGCGCTTCTCCTGTCCGATCTGCGATTACTCGCTGCCGGAACTCGAGCCGCGCCTGTTTTCGTTCAACTCGCCGGTCGGCGCCTGCGGCACCTGCGATGGCCTCGGCGTGACCCAGGTATTCGACCCGATGCGCGTCGTCGTGCATCCGAACCTCAGCCTCGCCGCCGGCGCGGTGCGCGGCTGGGATCGCCGCAACATGTACTACTTCCAGATGATCCTGTCGCTGGCGCGGCATTACAAATTCGACATCGACACGCCATGGGAACAGTTGCCAGAAGGTATCCGGCACGCCGTACTCCACGGTTCCGGCGACGAGCAGATCACGTTCCGCTATCTCACCGAAACCGGCGGCGCGCTCACGCGCAAGCATCGTTTCGAAGGGATTCTGCCGAACCTGGAACGCCGCTATCGCGAAACCGAGTCGCCCGCCGTGCGCGAGGAACTGGCGAAATTCATCAGTGAGCGGCCGTGCCCGGATTGTCATGGCCAGCGTCTGAATCGTTCCGCGCGCAACGTCTTTGTCGGCGAGCAGAATCTGCCGGCGCTGACGGCGCTGCCGATCGACCAGTCGCTGAAGTTCTTCCACGGCCTCAAGCTCGCCGGCTGGCGTGGCGAGATCGCGGCGAAGATCGTCAAGGAGATCCGCGAGCGCCTGCGTTTTCTCGTCGATGTCGGCTTGGACTATCTCACGCTGGACCGTCAAGCTGATTCACTGTCGGGCGGCGAAGCGCAGCGTATTCGTCTGGCCTCGCAGATCGGCGCGGGTCTGGTCGGCGTGATGTACGTGCTCGACGAACCGTCGATCGGCTTGCACCAGCGCGACAACGAGCGCCTACTCGGCACGCTGACCCGGCTGCGCGACCTCGGCAATACCGTGATCGTCGTCGAGCACGACGAAGACGCGATCCGCGCCGCCGATCACATCGTCGACATCGGCCCCGGCGCTGGCGTGCATGGCGGCGAAATCGTGGCCCAGGGCCAGTTGAAAGACGTGCTCGCGGCCAAGCGTTCGCTGACCGGCGAGTACCTGTCCGGCAAGCGTCGCATCGAAGTTCCGCGTGAGCGCCACACGCCCGATGATCAGCTCATGCTGCGCGTGCTCGGCGCGTCCGGCAATAATCTGAAGAACGTCGACCTGGAAATTCCGGCCGGACTGTTCGTCTGCATCACCGGCGTCTCGGGTTCCGGCAAATCGACGCTGATCAACGACACGCTGTTCCGCCACACCGCGGCGGAATTAAACGGCGCGAACGAAAAACCCGCGCCGTTCCAGAAAATCGAAGGGCTGGAACTGTTCGACAAAGTCGTCGACATCGACCAGTCGCCGATCGGCCGCACGCCACGTTCCAATCCGGCCACGTACACCGGTTTGTTCACGCCGCTGCGCGAGCTGTTCGCGCAGGTACCCGAATCGCGCGCACGCGGCTACCAGCCCGGGCGTTTCAGCTTCAACGTCAAGGGCGGCCGCTGCGAGGCCTGTGAAGGCGACGGGTTGATCAAGGTCGAGATGCATTTCCTGCCCGACGTCTACGTGCCTTGCGACGTCTGCCACGGCAAGCGCTACAACCGCGAGACGCTGGAGATCACCTACAAGGGCCATACGATTGCCGACGTGCTCGAAATGACCGTCGAGGACGCGCTGAAGCTGTTCGAACCGATTCCGGCGCTCGCGCGCAAACTCGAAACGCTCATGCACGTCGGCCTGACTTACATCAAGCTCGGTCAGAGCGCGACGACGTTGTCCGGCGGCGAAGCGCAGCGCGTGAAGCTCTCGCGCGAGCTGTCCAAGCGCGACACCGGGCGCACGTTGTACATTCTCGACGAACCGACCACCGGCCTGCACTTCCACGATATCGAACAGCTGTTGCGCGTGCTGCATCGCCTGCGCGACGACGGCAACACCGTAGTCGTGATCGAACACAACCTCGACGTGATCAAGACGGCAGACTGGGTCGTCGATCTCGGCCCCGAAGGTGGCGACCGCGGCGGCGAAATCATCGCCACCGGCACGCCCGAGCAGATCGCCCGCGATCCGCGTTCGCACACAGGGCGTTTCCTCGCCCGTGTGCTGCCGAACGGCAAGCGCAAACAAGCCGCGTGAGCTCCGCTCTGACAATGCCGCTGCTCGCGTCATTGACGATGCCGGTGCGCTGGCGCGATCTCGACGCGTTCAATCACGTCAACAACTCGACCTATCTGACCTGGATCGAAGAAACTCGCCTGCAGTGGATGGCGAGCCTGCCCGGCGAATGGATGAACGCCAGTTACTCGCCCTTGCTGGCCGCGGTGCACGTCAACTACCGCCGCGCAGTGAACTGGCCAGCTAACGTCGTGATCGAGCTGTATTGCGAACGCCTCGGCAATACGTCAGTCACGCTCGCGCACCGTATCGTCGATGCGAGCGATCGCGAAGCGCTGTACTCCGATGGCCAGAGTGTGATGGTCTGGGTCGATCCGGCAACGGGAAAACCAGTGCCTCTGCCGGAGGTGATTCGCAACGCCTGCACGACGCGTTAACGTTACGGCGCCGCGTCGCCCACCACAAACTCCGCGTTGGCGCCATCGCCGGCGCTCGTGGAAATGTGGATTTGTACAGAATCGCCTTGCTTCAACTCGCGCTTCGGTCGCATCAACATGAAATGCCTGCCGCCCGGCGCGAACCCCACCCTGGT
>Ga0207680_10000092_pt1 | contig 41687 bp, 32 predicted proteins | sample KBSS23metaG_FD_184321 | JGI IMG/M metagenome (GOLD analysis project Ga0207680, IMG submission 184321) | Switchgrass rhizosphere microbial communities from Kellogg Biological Station, Michigan, USA - KBS S2-3 metaG (SPAdes) (version 2) | ecosystem: Host-associated > Plants > Roots > Rhizosphere...
TGTGGTGTGCGGAGCGCCCGCAGGCGCGCACGATCTGCGTGACCGGCACGAAAGGCAAGAGCACGGTCACCGCGCTGATTGCGCATCTGTTGCGCAAAAGTGGAAAACGCGTCGCGCTGGCCGGCAATATCGGCATGCCGCTGCTCGACCTGCTCGATGAACGCTGTGAGCCGGATTGGTGGGTCATCGAGCTGTCGAGTTTCCAGACCCGGGATTTCGACGGCGCGCCCGGCGTGGCGGTGATCACGAATCTGTTCGAGGAACACCTGGACTGGCACGGCACGCGCGAACGCTACGTCGCCGACAAGCTGGCGATCGCTCGAGCCGCGAAGACGCTCGTCGTCAATGCGCAGCCGGAGTTGCTGGCGCGCACGTCCGCACACCCGGCGCGTCGTGTGTTCGGCGACAACGCGGGTTGGCATGTGAGTGAAGAGGGTATCCGGCGCGGCAACGAACCGATTCTCGCCACAGTAGATATTCCGCTTGCCGGCCGGCATAACGCACAAAACGTATGCGCCGCACTCGCGGCGTTGGAAGCAGCCGGCGAGGACGGCCGCGCATTGGCGTGCCATGCCGTCACGTTCAAGGCGTTGCCGCACCGTCTGCAAGTATTGGGAGTGCGCGCGGGTCTTGAGTACGTCAACGACAGCATCTCCACCACGCCGTATGCCACTATCGAAGCCTTGCGCGCGTTCGACAAGCGCATCGTCACCGTGATCGTCGGCGGCTTTGACCGTGGCGTCGACTGGAATCCTTTCGCGGAGTACGCGGCGCAGAATCCGCCGCGCGCGATCATAGCGACCGGCGCGAATGGAGCGCGCATCGTCGAAAAGCTTTGTGGGATCGAGGCGCCGGAATTCCTACTGGTCTCGGCGCCGACATTGGACGACGTGCTGACGACTGCGCGCACGCTGACTCCGGCCGGTGGCGTGGTATTGCTTTCACCGGGAGCGCCGAGTTTCGATCAGTTCAAGGATTATGCCGAGCGCGGCCGCGAATTCGCGCGCCGCGCCGGCTTCGATCCGGCCGCGATCGCACAGATCGACGGATTGGGGGTCGCATGACATCTTCATCCGAGCCGCGCACGCTGGTGCGGGTCTGGGATCTGCCCACGCGCACATTTCATTGGGCGCTAGTGGTGCTGATCGCGCTGCAATATGCGACTGGCGAATTCCACGTGCTCGATATGCGTTGGCACTTCTGGTTCGGTTACGCCACGCTCGCGCTGATTCTGTTTCGCGTGTTGTGGGGGTTGGTCGGCTCGCAGACCAGCCGCTTTAGCGAGTTCGTGCGCGGTCCGCGGAGTGTGGCTAGCTACCTGCGTGCGCAATTGTCCACGAATCCACAAATCAGCATCGGCCACAATCCACTCGGCGGCTGGTCGGTATTGGCGCTGCTGGCCTCGATCGCCCTGCAGCTCGTCACTGGCCTGTTCGCCAGTGATGAGATCGACACGGACGGGCCGCTGGTCGGACTGGTCGCCCAACGCACGGTGAAATGGATGACCCGCCTGCACGAGTGGAATCAGAACGCACTGCTCGTGTTGATCGGGCTGCATGTACTCGCCGCGCTGCTGTATCTGCTGCTCAAACGCGAAAATCTGATCATGCCCATGATCAGCGGGCGCAAGTCCGTGCGCGAAGATACTGCGCTGCGTTTCGCCAGCGGCTGGCTGGCACTGGCGCTGCTGCTGCTGTGCGGCGTCGTGGTCGGCGTGTTCGTGTGGTGGGCGGGGACTTAAACCCGTTCGTGTTGAGCGTAGCGGAGCGAAGCTCCGCGAAGTCGAAACACCCAGTTTGCCCTTTGACTTCGTGCCTCCGGCGCTACGCTCAGGGCGAACGGAATTTATTTCCTAATCCGCCTTGTACTTGTCGTGGCAGCTTTTGCAGGCGCCGGCCAGTTTCTTGAATTCCTCTTTGTCCTTGGCTTCATCGCTGCTTTTCGCCACGTCCGCGAGCGCCTTCGATGCGTTGACCAGATCCGTGATCTTGTTCTGGAAGTCTTCCGGATTGGCCCAGATCTCGGCCTTGGCATCGGTTTCGGCGCCCTTGTCGGAACCTTTCGCGAAACCTTCGGGGATTTGCGGCGCCAGTTGCGCGATGCGCTCGCTGCGCAGCGCAAATTCCTTCGCATCCCAGGCCAGCTTGCCTTTGACCATGGCCGACAGCGTACCGAAGTTCCAGCCGATCAGTGTCATCGCGCTCTGCCGGTAATGGATCACGGCTTCAGGCTTGTGTTGTGCAACCGCGTCGACGGCGGTAGCAAAAAGCAGCGCGGCTATAACGGCAGATGCGATTTTCATTGAGTTCCCCATACGGCGGCCCCGAAATTTTAGCAGGAACGCGCCTGCCGCATGCACAAGACCGGCACTGACCGAAGTATGATGACGCTCCCTGTCAGGAGATAGGAGATGAGCATGAGGCGTTTACTCGCAGCTTGGGTTCTTGGCGCGGTCGCTGCAAGCCCGGTAACGGCAGCGGTGATCACGAAGAACATCGATTACGCGGTCGGCGGCAAGCCGATGCAAAGTGTACTTGTGTACGACGATGCGGTGAAGACCCCGCGGCCCGGCCTGGTGATGACGCCGGATTGGCTCGGCATCAACGAAAACAACCTCGCCCTGGCCAAGCAGATCGCCGGCAAGGATTACGTCGTTCTTGTCGCCGACGTCTACGGCACCGCGGTGCGGCCGAAGAATCCTGACGAAGCCGGCGCGGCGACGAAAGAGATGTATGCACATCGCGCCGACCTGCGCGCGCGCATCGATGCAGCCTTGAACCAGCTCAAGGCCCAAGCCGGCAAGGCGCCGCTCGACGGCAAGCATTGGGGCGCGTTCGGGTTCTGCTTCGGCGGCGCGACGACGCTCGATCTGGCGCGCAGCGGCGCGGACGTGCAGGGCGTCGTTTCGTTCCATGGCAATCTGAGCACGGATGATCCGGCGTTGGCGAAGAACATCAAGGCGAAAGTGCTGGTACTGCATGGCGCCGACGACAAATTCGAGTCGGCGGAGCAGATCGCCGGATTCCAGCAGGAAATGCGCGACGCGAAAGTCGACTGGCAATTCGTTGCGTTCGGCGGCGCGGTGCACTGCTTCGCGATTCCGTCCGCGCACGGCGAAGTGCCCGGTTGCGAATACAACGAGCGGGCAGCACGGCGCGGCATGGCGTTGATGCACAGTTTTCTGGAGGAGGCATTTGCGGGGTCGAAGTAGCCGCGCAAAACCGTTCGCGTTGAGCGTAGCGAGCAAAGCGAGCGAAGTCGAAACGGCCATTGTGGCGTTGGCCCTTCGACTCCGGCCCTGCGGGCCTACGCTCAGGGCGAGCGGGTTTTGATCAATGCGGCTTGAACCGCACCTGGACCCGCTGCCCCACGCGTAGCGCATCGCCGTCCAGCCGCAGGATGCATTCGACATCGCGCGTATCCGATGCCTCCTGCGCTTCTTCGGTCAGCTTGCTCGGGCCGAACACGTCGCCGATGCGCGTGATCGTGGCCTTGTAGACTTTGTCGCTGCCGTCTTCCGCCGTGACTTCGGCGCTCATGCCGACGGCGACTTTCGCCACGAACGCTTCGTTCAACTCCGCACGCACGATGCGCGGCGCATCCGGCAGCAGCGTGAACAGCGCGGCATTGCTTTGCACAGACACTACATCGGCGAGGTGCGCCGTACGCGCGACCACGCGCGCATCCACGGGCGCGCGCAACGTCAGCACATCGACTTCGTGGCGCGCTTGGCGGAGTTTCTGCTTTGCCGCTGCCACGGCGGCGTCGGCTTCGCCGATTTCCGCGTTCAATTCGGCCTGCGCCTGTTTGGCGTCGTCCGCTGCCTGCTGGGTCGCTGCGCCCGCCTGCGCAGCTTCCGTGGCGCGGTCGCCGCGCGATTTCATGCCGGCGACTTTCGTGCGCAGCGCCGACGCGTGTGCCTGCGCCTGGGCGACTTCGGCCTCGGCGATGCCGGCGCTGAGTTCGGCCTGATGGGCGTCGAATTTCGCCAGTACATCGCCGGATTTCACGCTCATACCGGGTTCGCCATGCAGCTCGGCAATGCGGCCGTCGCGCGGCGCCGTGATCTTGATCAGCCCGCCTTCGACGTCGACCTGGCCGCGCGCGATGGCGGCGTACGCTGGCGCCGCCGCCGGCGCCGGCACGTGATCGGCATTCGAATGCGAGCACGCGGCGAGTGCGAGCGCGGCGGCGGCAAGTACGAATCGGCTGGCATTCATTGCGAGAATTCCTCGAGCGGAACCGGGATCATCGGCGCGCCCTCGGCGCGCGCGACGTCGGAGAGTATCTTGCCATCGGCGATCGTGATTACGCGATCAGCGCTCGCCGCGAGGCGATGATCGTGGCTGACGCAGATCACGGTGGCGCCGAACACGCGGGCGATGCGGTGCAGCGAATCGATGACGATCTTGCCGTTGACGCTGTCGAGCGCGCTGGTCGGCTCGTCGGCGAACAGCAGCTGCGGTTTTTTCGCCAGCGCCCGCGCGATCGCCACGCGCTGCTTCTCGCCGCCGGACATTTCCAGCGGCCGCAGTTTCACGCGCGAGCCCAAGCCCACTTCCTCGAGTGCGGCGAGGGCGCGGTTATAGGCGGTCTTGCGATCGAGCCCGAGATAGCCGAGCGGCAGCATCACCTGTTCGACCGCGGTCAGCGCCGGGAACAGGTTGAAACCCTGGAACACGAAGCCGGTGTGTTGCAGGCGAAAGCGCTCGAGTTCGGTTTGCGAAAGTTTCCACAGGTCCTCGCCGAGCGCGACGACGCGGCCGCGATCCGGCCGCAGCAGGCCGGACAGGATTGCCAGAAGCGTGCTCTTGCCGGAGCCGGAAGGTCCGAGCACGAGCGCGAGTTCGCGTTCCTCCAGCGCAATCGACAAGCCGTTGAGCACGGACGTGGAGACCACGCCCGTCGTATAGGACTTGGCCACATCTTCGGCAATGAGGGCGTGTGTCGTCGCCATGTCAGCGCAGCAGACTTGCCGGCTCCAATGTACTGATTGTGCGCACCGCCATCACGCCGGACACCAGGGCGATGGTCATGACCAGGATCGCGCAACCGATGCCAGCCGTGATGTCGAACGCGATCGGCACATTCTGGCCGATGGCGAGCAATGTCAGCAGCACACTGACGACAGCGCCGACGATGCTGCCGAAACCGCCGACCCACAAGGCCTGTTCGAGCACGACGCGGCGCAGCGCGGCGCGGCCGGCGCCGAGCGCGTTGAGCATGGCGTACTCGCGCACGTGGCTCGCCACGGCGGCGACGAGGGTCTGGCTCGTGATCACGGTGCCGACAAGGAATACGATGAAAGTGAAGAACACAAACCCCAAGCCCGCGCCGGTTTCGAACATCCAGTAGGACGCCGCGGTGTGAGCGAATTCCGCTTTCGTCCACAACGTGAAGCGGCGCTGCGGCCACGCCTGCTGGATGCGCTCGCGCACAGTTTCGGCGTTCGCGCCGGGACGCAGCTTGGCGACGTAATACGCGACCTTGTCCGCTTCGTTCGCATCCGGGTTCAAGTGCCGCGCGGTCGCGATCGAAGTAACGATGTTGACACCGCCGAGCGCGCGCAAGCCCGGCGTCGCGGCGACGATCTTTACGCGATGGCCGTTGAGTGTCGCCGTGCCGCCGATGTCGAGCCCGAGCTTGGGCAGGTCGGCTTCATCGACGATGACCGCGTTAGGCTCGTCCAGTTTGACGCGCACGTCTGTTCGCAAGGCCTGCGAAAACATCATTCCGTCGATACGCGGATCGATGCCGGAAATGAATACCGAGACGCTGCCGCGATTGGCCGGGCCACGCCAGTCGCCGTCCAGCCAGTGGAACGCTTCGACGCGGGCGACATCAGGATCAATCAGCAACGCCATTTCCGTATCGTGCGGAATCGGCCGGCCGAGTTCGATCGTCTGCGTACCCGGATAGCCGGCCCACAGATCCGCATCGGACTTGTTCACGTACACGCTGGCACTGTCGAAGATGCCGAACATCAGCGCCGCCTGCATCAGCAGCAGCAGGCCGGAAAACGCGACCGCGAGCGCAGCCGGCAGGAACTTGCGCCATTCGTAGAACAGAGTGCGGCGGGCGAGGGCGACGACGCTCATTGCATCTGCAGCGGCGGCAGGGTGCCGCCGAACGACTTGTAGACGGCGATGAAGGCGATCGCTGCTTCGCGCCGCGCGAGCGCATGGCTCAGCTGCGCCTGCGCCGCGGCGATCTGCGCACTGGCCGCATCGGCATTGTCGGCGAGACCGACGCCTTGCAGTTTGCGCGTGCGTTCGGCACCGCGCTCGGCGGCGATGACCGAAGTGCCGGCAGCGGTGAGCTGCGCTTGCGCGCGCTGCCACTGCGCGAGTGCCGATTCGGCTTCCGCGACCCCCTCGAGCACGGTCTGTTTGTACGCGAGCACGGCGATCTGCAGTCCGGCTTCACGGGCATTGACGACGTCGCGACGCATGCCCCAGTCGAAGATCGGAATCTGGATCACCGGGCCTATGCCGACGATTGCCTTGTTCGGTCGATCGACGTCGCCAACCATGCGCGTGGACGAGATGAGGAATCCGCCGAGCGCGAGCTTCGGCCACAGGTCGGCGCGCGCGATGCCGAGATCGCCCGCCGCGCGTAGCACGTCGAGTTCGGCCTTGCGGATTTCCGGCCGTGTGCGCAGCAAGTCGGCGGGTGTCTCTGCGAACGCCACGTTGTTCAGCAGCGGCGGCTCTCCCGCTGCTTGCAGATCGTCATCCGGTGCAGATTCGGCGAGCAGTACGGTGAGTGCGGCTTGGGTCTGCGCGATCGCCTGCACGGGTTCGGCTGCTTCGCTCGTCGCTTGAGCGAGTTCCGCATCGAGCTTGTCGAGGTCGGCTGCGGTGGCAAGGTTCAGACGCAGGCGCACGCCGCCGAGTTCACGGTTTTGGCGGCGTGCCGCGACGATGGCGTCGAGCAGACCGACGCGTGCCTGCGCCGCGCGCAAGTCCACGTAGTTGCGTGCGACTTCCGCGATCAGCGTCGCGCGCGCCGCGACGACATCGCTGGCGGCGGCCTGCAGATCGGCAGCGGCTATGCGTGCGTTGCCGGTGCCGCGGCCGAAGAAACCGAATTCCCAATCGGCATCGAAACCAACTTCAAAATAGCTCGTCGAGCCGTTCGGATCCGGTTGCGCGAACGTGTGGAAACTGACTTGCGGCTCGAACTGCGTACCGGACTTGTGGTGCAGTGCGCGCGCGGCGATGAGGCGCAGGCGCGCCTGCTGTAAGCTGAGGTTCTGCGCCAGCGCGCGCTCGATGAGCCGGTTCAGGTGTTCGTCGCCGAACGCGTGCCACCAGTTCTGCAAGTCGGGCGCCGGCTGGGGCGGTTGTTCCTGCGGGGCGTTACGAAAGGCAGCCGGCACGTCGCTGGCCAACTCGGGCAACGGCGTGGTCGTTGCGCACGCACCGAGCAGCAGCGCGGCAGCGCAGACGGCCAGACTACATATTCCCCTGTTCCCGGGCATGCGTCAGTGTGTGCGCCTGAGTGCGTAGCTGGCGAGCACGCGCAAGGCCTCGCAGGCGGGCGAGTGCGGCAATGTGGACAATGCGGCAATGGCGGTGTCGGCAAAACCCTGCGCCCGCCGGTGCGCGCGTTCGAGCGCTCCGGAGTCGCGGATCGCAGCGACGATATTGTCGAGCGAATCCAGTCCGCCGGTTTCGATTGCGCGGCGCAGGCTCGCGGCACGCGGGGCGTCCGCGCGCTCGATTGCATAGATCAGCGGCAGCGTGGCCTTGCCTTCGGCGAGATCGTCGCCGATGTTCTTGCCCAGCGTGCCGGCGTCGGATACGTAATCGAGCACGTCGTCGGCGATTTGAAAGGCGAAGCCGAGGTTGAGGCCGTAGCTGGCGAGCGCTTCTTCCTGTGCCGGCGGCAGACCGCCGAGCAGGCCGCCCAGGCGCGTCGCGGCAGAAAACAATACGGCGGTCTTGCGCTCGATTACGCGCAGATACGCAGCCTCGTCGACATTCGGGTTATGGACATTCAGGAGCTGCAGCACTTCGCCTTCGGCAATGCGGTTCGTCGTATCGGCGAGAATGCGCATCACGCGCATGTCCTGCGCTTCGACCATCATCTGGAACGAACGCGAATACAGGAAATCGCCGACCAGCACACTGGCGGCGTTACCCCATAGCGCGTTTGCGGTGCGGCGGCCGCGGCGCAGGTCGGATTCATCGACCACATCGTCGTGCAGCAACGTAGCGGTGTGGATGAACTCGACGACCGCAGCGAGCAGCACGTGATCGCGACCGCGATAATCCGCAGCCTGGGCAGCGAGCAGCACGAGCATCGGCCGCAGGCGCTTGCCGCCGCCGGCGATGATGTGCTCGGCGATCTGGTTGATCAGCACGACGTCCGAGGCCAGCCGGGCGCGGATCAGCGCATCGACGTCGGCCATGTCCGGCGCGGACAGGGCTTGCGCATCGGCAAACTGCCGGATCGGCTGGGGCAAATCGTCGGATGCTGCGGCCATCGAAGCGCGGAGATTCACGGAAAAGCCGATTATACGTGGCGCGGGATGGTCTTTGCCCGTCGGCATTTTCCTACGCAGCTGGACGCCGGTCTCTGGCAGCGCCGCGAAAGCTGCGTGCTATCCTTTCCGCCACGTCACAACACCTGAGCATCTGAGGAAAACCATGGCACGCGGCATCAATAAGGTCATTCTGGTCGGCAACCTCGGCGCTGATCCGGAAACGCGCTATACCCCGAGCGGCACCGCGATCACGAGCATCCGCATTGCAACGTCGGAATCCTGGAAAGACAAGCAGACCGGCGAGCAGCAGGAGCGCACCGAGTGGCACCGCGTGGAATTCTTCGGCCGCATCGCCGAGATCGCCGGCGAATACCTGAAGAAGGGCCGTCAGGTCTACGTCGAAGGCAAGCTGCGCACCGACGAATACGAGAAAGACGGCGTCAAGCGCTGGTCGACGAAAGTCATCGCCGACGAAATGCAGATGCTCGGCGGCCGCGAAGGCGGCGGTGCCGAAGGTGGCGGCGGTGGCGGCTACGAGAAACGCGAACGTGGTCCCGCGCGCGGCCCGCAACCGGCGCCCGCGCGCAATGTCGCCGCGCCGCCGGCGGATATGGACGAGGATGAAATTCCGTTCTGAATCGCCCACAGAATTTTTGCGCCCTCCACGCCCGCGTCCGCGGGCGTTTTTTTCTGCAGAGTGGCTTGCCGATACGCATGACAAGTGGCCCTGTTGATCCGCACCGGGGCTGTGCAAAATCCGGATAGCGGTGCACGTCGAGGGTGCCGACGATACGCAACGCCTTCCGGAGTTACTGTTGATGCGAATCCAAGTCCTGGCCGCCGCTGTTGTGGGCCTCGCCTGCATCACGCCCGCCCGCGCGGACGAACCGAACCTGTTCTACGGCTACGTGCAGCTGATGAACAATTACATCGGCCGCGGTTTGTCGCAAAGCGTGGGCGAGCCGTCGTGGCAGGCGGAAATCGACGTGAATCCCGGCAGCGGCCTGTATGGTAATCTGAGCGCGGTGCGCATCGGCTGGGTCGACAAGGTGTTTCCGGGCGCGCGCGTGCAGACGGAAGTCGACGGCGTGGTCGGTTATCGGCAGCTGATCGGGCGTGATTGGGAAGTGAAGGGCGGCGTGCTGCAGCTGCAGTTCCCCGGCAGCTATCTGCCCGACAGCAAACGCCCCGACACTACCGAAGTGTTCGGCTACGTGCGCTGGAAAAGCATGAGCGCACGGCTCAATATCGACGTCACCGACTCGTTCGGCACGCCGGACACGAAAGGCGCGTGGTATCTGGACACCAACGCATCGCACGCATTGAATGAGGACTGGATGGTCGCAGCGCACATTGGGCGCAAACAGTCACGCGGACATGATCCGTTCACCGGCGCGAGCAACGCAGCACAGTTTTCGTACACCGATTACAAGGCGTCGATCACGCGGTTTCTGCCGCACGGCTTCAACGTCACATTGATGCACACTTGGACGACGGCCGATCCGGAGATTTATACGTTGAACGATTATTTTGTCGGCGGGCACCACACGTCGATGGTGCTGGAGAAGGATTTCTAGGACAACGGATCGCGCGTCAGGCGCGATGCATCGGCGTGATCGTCGGGGTCAGCGCCGCTTCGGCGAACAGCCGGCGCAAGCGGCCTTCGATGTTCAGCACGTTCACGTTCGCCGGCCCGCTGAGCGTGTAGGTATGGATCGGCGCGCCTAGCGCGGAATCGCGCGTCTCGCGGCTGACCACGACATCGCTCGTGCCGCACGCGTCCGACCACAAGCGGCGCAGCGCGGTCGGTCCGATACTCTGGCCATTGTTCAGGCGAAACAGGAACAGCGGAACACTGTGTCGCACGGCACTACTCGCAGGGGCTGGGCGCCGAGTATGCGCCTTATTTCGATTTATTACGCTGAACGCGTTGAGCTAACCCGGATTCCTCGCGTCGGCGACCTTCACTGCCTGTCCGGGACTCAGGCGCTCTGCACCACGCACGACGAGACGATCGCCGGCATTGAGCGCACCGTGCACTTCGATCTTGTCGCCGGCGGCGCTGCTCGCCGACACCGGCACCTGTTCGGCGGTGTTCTGCGCCGACACGCGCATCACGTAAGTCTGATTCGCTCGCTGCACAAGTGCATCGCGCGGCACGGTCAGCGCTTCATCGCCCTTGTCTTCGGGCAGCGAAACTTCGACGGCGCTGCCGACGAGCGCGAGCGCGGGATCCAGGCCAACGCGCATCTCGAACTGGCGTGCGTGTTCATCGCCCACCGGCACTACCGCACGCACTTTCGCCGTACTTTCCTGACCGGCTGATTTCACTTTCACTTCCATGCCGGCGCGGATTTTGTCGGCCAGCGCCAGCGGCGCCTGCACGCGGGCTTCGATGTGGTCGGTATCGACGAAGTGGACGATCGCCGCACCGATCTGCAGATATTCACCGCGTTGTGCATAGCGTTCGGTGACGATGCCAGCGAACGGCGCGTGCACGTCGGCTTGCTGGATGTCGTATTCGACCTGGTGCAGTTGCGCGTGCGCGTGCGCGAGCGCTTGCGCGTTCGTCTCCAGTGTGGCGCGCGCCTCGTCGATCTGTGTTTTCGCGATCGCATTCGAGGTCGCGAGTTTTTCCAATCGCTGCAGCTGCACTTCGGCCAGCGCGCGTTGCGCTTCGGCGCGGCGCACGTCCGACTGGATTTCCTCGCGGCGCAGGCGCAATGCCTGATCGTCGAGCTTGGCGATGCGCTCGCCGGCCTTGACGCGCGTGCCGACCTCGGCGACGTATTCCAGTCGCCCGGCTTCGGCGCTCGCGATCTTCGCATCGTCGCGGCTGACCACGCTGCCTGGCACCCAGCGCGCCGGCGCCAGGCGCGCGGTCGTGGCCTTGTCGACCTCGACGACCGCGGGCGGCGCCTTGCCGTCCTGCGCGTGGCTGGTCTCCGCCACGCCGAGCAGGATCAGGGCGAACAGTGCGGCGCCGATGGCGCGGATGTTTACATGGGTGAATGTGGAGATTCGTTTCATGATCGTTGACCTAGGGAGAATATTCATGCCGCCTCGACTTCATTCTTGATTTCCACCAGGCGCGGCTTGCGCCCGCGCGGCGGCGCCGACTGTGCTTTCTTCACGCGGCGCGCAAAGGCGAGCCGCATCAGGCTCGGCAGCAGCAGCAGGGAAAAAATCAGGCTGATCACGACACCGCCGACGTTGACGGCGGCGAGGCCGCGATAGATCACGCTGCCGGGACCCGGGTTCACCGCCATCGGCAGCGCGCCGAGCGCGCCGGTGAGCGTACTGGCGAGAATTGCGCGCAGACGCTGGTTCAGCGACATGCGGATCGCCTCGTCGAGGCCATGGCCGCTTTCCTGCGCCGTGCGCGTCAAGTCGACGAGCAGGATCGCATGATTGACGACGACGCCGACCATCATGATGAAGCCGATCATCGATAACAGATCCAGCGGCTGAAACGCGAACAGGCCGAGCACGCGCAGGCCGAGCATGCCGCCGATCAATGCCAGCGGCACCGTCAACACCACGATCAGCGCGTGGCGCAGCGAGCGGAACATTGCTGCCATCAGCAGCAGCAGCACGAACAGCGCGAGCACGAAATTCCTGCCCATCGTGCCGACGATCTGGTCCAGACGATCGGCGCTGCCGGCCAGACGGATCGTGCCATCGGGCAGCTGCTTGCGCAGTTCCGGCAGCACTTGCTTGTCGATCGTCGCCAACGCATCTTCGAGCGCGAGTGTCGGTGGCGGATCCATCGTCAGGGTTACCGTGCGCCGATGATCCAGGCGCCGGATCTGCGTGGGCCCAAGCGTGCTTTCCAGCTTGACCAGATCGCCGATCGGCATCACGCGACCGCTCGGCGTCATCACCGGCGTCTGCGCGATCTGCTCGGGCGATTGCTCGCCGCCGGCGCGCAGGATGATCGGCACGCGTTGCTCGCCGTCAAAATATTCGCCGAGCCAGGACCCGTCGCCGAGCGTGGTCACGATGTTGCCGACGGTGGCGCGGTCCCAACCGGCTTCGGCGATGCGCCGGTCGTCGGGCACTGCGTGCAGCTCGAGCTGGGTTGCATCGGTCTGCGGGAACGCCTGCACATTGGCGCCCGGGAATTTCTTCTCGAGCAGCTGGCGGCCGGCTTCGGCGACCTGAAACAGCTTGGTGCTGTCTTCGCCCTGCAGATGGATCGACACGGAACGCGCCGAGCCGCCGAACCCGCCGAACAGATTGCCTTCTTCGGCGAACACGCGCGTGTCGGGGAAGCCGACCGTGATCTCGTCGCGCACGACTTTTTCCAGGTCGCCGATGCGCTTCTCGTCGACCACGCGCGCGCCGATCGTGCCGCCGCTCGGCCATAGCAGCACATACCAGTTCTTGAGCTGCGGCTGCTTCTTGCCTTCCATGTACGGCTTCATGCGCTCGAGAATCTTCGGCACCATTTCGCGGTTGACGACATCCGGCGACATGCCGGGCGGGAAGTTGAAGTAGGCGTCGATCGCCGCGCGCTTGACCGGCGGCAGATAGTCCAGGCGCGGCTTGAACGCAAACGTGAGCGCGAGCGGAACCACGAGCAGCGCGAACACCCAGCCGAGCTGCTTCGGCACCGTGTTGGTCAGGCTCATGATCTTGTCGGTCAACCAGGGCCAGCCATCGCCGTAACCGGATTTCAGTTTCTTCGCCTTGAGCCAGCCCGCGGCGGCCGGCATTACCGTGATCGCGACGATCACCGACAGCGCGACCGCAATCGAGATCGTCAGCGCGAGATCCGCGAAGATCTGGCCTTCGACATCCTTCAGGAACACGACCGGCAGGAACACGGCGATCGTGGTGATCGTGGAAGCGATCAGCGCGCCGACGACCTGATGCGTGCCGGTGTGCGCGGCTTCAGCCGGCGTCATGCCGCCTTCCTTCAGGCGCAGGATGTTGCCGGACACCACGATCGCGCCTTCCACGACCATGCCGACGGCGAAGGCGAGGCCGGCGAGCGAAATCACATTGAGACTGTGACCGGTAGCGCGCAACGCCGTGAACGTCGCCAACAGACAGATCGGAATTGCGCTCGCGATCAGCAGCGTCGCGCGCCAGTCGCGCATGAACCACCACACGCACAGCAGCGACAACAGGGCGCCGACGATCAGGTTTTCGGTGAGCAGGCTCACCGCGCGATTGATGAACAAGGCCGAATCGAACGACTGCTCGATGCCCAGGCCCTTGGCCTTGAGCGGCCCTTCGCGCAATTCGGCGATGACTTTTTTCACCTCGGTGAGCGTAGCGAGCACATTGGCGCCGGTCGCTTTGTGCACGTCGAGGCCAATTGCCGGATTGCCGTTCTGGTAAGCGTAGAACTGGCGCTTCGGCGGCTGCATCGTCACCGTGGCGACATCGCCAAGACGAATCGGTTTGCCGTCACGCCACGACAACACGAGTTCGCTCAGTTGCTCCGGTTTGTAACGCCCGGTGTAACGCAATTCGTATTGCTGACGGCCGACTTCGATGCTGCCGCCGGAAACGTCGGCCGCGCTCGCGGCCTTGGCGGCGATGTCGGGAATCGCGACGCCCAGGCTCGCGGCCTTGGCCATGTCGACCGTGATGCGCACCTCGTCCGGTGGGCCGGCATTGACGATGACCTGGGAAACGCCCGGCACGCTTTCAATGCGCGGCTTGACCGTGTTCTCGATGAAGTGGCGATAGTTTTCCATCGGCCCCGGTGTGCCGGGCAGCAGCTGCACGAAGAACCAGCTCAGCGACTCGTTCGCGCCGCCGCCGCCACCGCCGCCGAGCTGCACCACCGGGCGGTCGGCATCGCGCGGAATCGAGCGCACGCGATTGATGCGCCCGATCACCTCGACCAGCGCGTTCTTCATGTCCGTGCCGATCGCGAACGTCAGATTGATGAAGCTGCCGCCCGGGCCGGCATTGCCATCGAGTTCCTCCAGGCCAGGCAAGCCTTGCAGCACCTGTTCCTGCGGCTCCAGCAATTCCGATTCGACTTCCTCGGGCGACGAGGCGCGCCAGTTCGTCTGAATTGAAATCTGCGGCCGCTCGATGTCGGGAAACAACTGCAGCGGCAATTCGCGCAGGCTCATGAATCCGACCACCGCGATCAACAGCACCGCCATGGCGACCGCGATGGGATTCTTCAGCGAGGATTCGATCAGTTTCATCACGCCACTCCGTTTGCTCATCCCCGGGCGCGAGTTTCGCTCCGAGCAACGTTTGATTGGATGTGGCGGGAGTCATATTGGTTGCAACGTTGCGGCGAATCGTGTCGCGGGCACGATGAATCGTGGGAGGGCTATGCCGGAAGTCATGCCGCGTTGCTTGCCATTCGGTTCGAAATGCCGCAAGCCGCGCAACGATTGCGAAGCTGAGGGTTATTTTGGACGCGCGTCCTGCGCGTTTCCGCTCGCGTCCGGCGAGCGTGTGACTTTTCTTTGCTCGTGCAAAGAAAAGTCACCAAAAGAAAGCACGTAAAGCGAGCATCCCACAGGATCAGCTGCACAAAGGCGCTGCAATGGGATGAAGGTTCCAACGAGGACTCGGTCGCACAGGGTCGGCAGGCCTCACGAGCTTAAAGCTGAGAAAGCGCAGTCCAGGGATGGACGTGTTAGCAGAGTTTCCGGCGCCGTTTGCGGTGCCGAGCATCGCAGGCTTCGGCGAAGATGGCCCGCAGGGGCGCGCGCACGATGCGCGCGCGTCGGCTGTCAGCACACGGACGTGCTGTCAGACGACCCCGCCGAAGCCGAGAAGCGCAGGGCATTCCGATTCGCTGACGCGAATCGGAACACCGCGGTCGGCGCCTAGCCTTTTGGTTACTTTTGGGCAATGCCAAAAGTAACCCGCTCGGCCGCAGGCCGAGTGGAAGCTCTGCTATTCGGGGAATCGTGAGAGCCAAAAACCGGGCTAGCAGCTGTTTGCCGCGCCGCGTCTTTAGTCAGTCATGCTGCAGCGCTAGCATATCCTCCCCATCTGGGGATAGACACGGAGGTAGTCATGAACGCAATTCAGATGATTCGTGTTGGTGCGCTGAGCGCAGCATTGGCATTGGCCTGCGACGCGATGGCCGCAGATAAACCGGCCGCCAAGGCGCCGGCCAAGGAAACCAAATCGGCCGCCAAGGAAGCAGCGGGCAACGACCAAAAGGCGATGATGGAAGCGATGCAGCGCATGGGCGAAGTGCGTGCGGAGCACAAGCAGCTCGACTACTTTGCCGGTGAATGGAAAACGACGACGACAATGTGGATGGATCCGAAGGCGCCGCCGGAGAAATCCGAGGGCAAGTCGCATGTCGAATCGAAATTCGGCGGGCGCTACATCGAGATGCATTACGAGGGCAAGTTCCAGGGTCAGACTTTCAACGGCGAAGGCCTGATCGGCTTCGACAACCTCAAGGGCAAGTTTTTCAACACCTGGATCGACAGCATGTCGACGGGGATGTGGCTGGCCTGGGGCACGTATGATGGCGCGAGCAAGACCTATACGTTCCATGGTTCGATGGACGATCCGATGGCACCGAGCACACAGATAAAAGTGCGCGAGGTGATTCACACCGTCGATCCGACCCACTATACGTTCGAGTGGTACGAGACGCACAAAGGCAAGGAAGCCAAGACGATGCAGATCGATTACGCGAAGGATTGAGCGTAACGCTGTGCGGAGTGCATAGCCGGGGTAGGTTGGGGATTCGACTTCGCTCACCCAACCTACCTGCTACGTCAGCAGCCTGACCTTGTCCTTGTAACTGCGCGACAACTTCAGCTCGTGTCCCGAATCGAGCACGAGGAAGTATTCGCCGTTCTGATGCGGCCTGAGTTCCTTGACCCGCGCAAGGTTGACGATGGTTGAGCGGTGCACGCGCTGGAAGCGCTGCGCATCGAGGCGCTGTTCGAGATCGTGCATCGTGCCGCGCAGCACGTGTGTGGTGTCGTTCGCGTGCACGCACATGTAGTCGCCGGCGGCATCGATCCATTGGATCGCGTCGACGTCCACGCGCACGATGCGCGAGCCGTCGCGGATCGCGAGTTTGCCGTTGCCGCTCTTTGGCGCCGCGATCACGTCGTCGAGGCGCAGGTCCGGTTTGTTCGACAGCGTGCCAAGCAATTTGAGCAGCTGTTCGCAGTGGTCCTGCGCGGAGCGCGTCGCGATCTGCGTGCGTGCGCGTTCGAGGGCCTGGTCCAGACGCGTGTCGTCGACAGGCTTGAGCAGGTAATCGAGTGCGCTTGCGGCGAACGCAGCGAGCGCATATTGGTCATACGCCGTGACGAACACCGTCATCGGCAGCATCGAGGCCGGTACGGCGCGCAGCAGCTCGAAGCCATCCACACCGGGCATTTGCACATCGAGAAACATCAAGTCGGGCTTGAGCGAGGAGATCGCATGAAACGCCTCGCGGCCGTTGCCGGCTTCGCCGACGATTTCGACATCGGCATGTTTGCGCAGGCGCAGTTCCAGACCGCGCCGCGCCAGTGGTTCGTCGTCGACGATCAGCGTGCGCATGCTCATGCCGCCAGCTCCGCCGGCGCCACGTTGTCATCCGCAATCGCTTCGAACGGCAGACGCATGCGAATTTCGCAGCCGCGCGGCGCGCGATTGGCGATGCTGAAGGTTTGCGCGTCGCCGTACAGCACTTGCAGGCGTTCCTGTGTGTTGCGCAAGCCGACGCCGTGGCCGCTCTGGCGCTCGTGGAAGTTTTCGCAGCCGGGACCGTCGTCGCGCAGCACGATATCCAGATCGCCGCCATTGCGCCGCGCGTCGAGCTCGATCGTGCCGCCTTCTTCGCGCTTGGAGACGGCATACTTGACTGCGTTTTCGATCAGCGGCTGCAGGATCAGGCTGGGCACCAGCGCAGTGCGCGCTTCGGGCGAGACGTTCAAACGCACACGCAGGCGTTCGCCGAAGCGCAGCTGCTCGATGCCGAGATACAGGTTCGTCGCATCGATCTCCTGTGCCAGCGAAACACGCTGCACCGGATCGGAATCCAGCGAATAGCGCAGGAACGCGCTCAGACTGCCGACCATTCCGTTTGCGGTATCGCGGCGGCCGTCGAGAATCAGTGTGGAAATCGCGTTGAGGGTGTTGAACAGGAAGTGCGGGTTGAGCTGATAGCGCAGCATCTTCAGCTGCGCTTCGTGCGCCATCGCCTGCGCCTTGAGGGCCGCTTCTTTCTGTTCGCGCAGCTGGCGGTTGAACTTGATGCCGAAATACAGCCCGCTCCAGGCCAGCATCAGCATGAGTCCCGAAGCGAAATACCACATGTAGCCGAGCACGCTCGTCGGCCGGTGGCAGTCATCGCAATAGCGGAACACCATCTCCGAGTACATCAGCGCGAACGGAATTACCGCGCTGATCATCATCGTTGCGGCGCCGGTGATCAGGCGCGGGGTCGGCCAGTTCCAGATGCGGCCATAGCCCAGGCGCAGCAGACTCGTTATGGCGAAGCCGACAGCAGCCGCGGTGAGATAGAACTCGCCATAGCTCCAGCCCTTGCCCTCGCCGGCGGCGGCAAGGCTGTAGAGCAGGAAATAACCGAACCAGCCGACGGCCTGCAGCGGCCAAAACTGGCGGCTGGGCTGAGCGAAAAACGATTTGAGCGAATTCATGGCAGGCAACTCGTAGGCTAGCCCTCATGCTAAAACGATTCGCGGGAATTTGCGCTCGTTTCGGCGCACGAAAGCCACGCCTGGTCGCGCCTGCGGCCAAACGTGGTTCGGCCGGCGCGGCCGGGTTAAAATGGCCGGCCGCCTGTCCCGCAGGCCGGTTCGGGGCTGGAACAAAGGAAATTCATGAAGACCTTATTGGTAACCGGCGGCGCCGGTTTCATCGGCGCCAATTTCGTGCTCGGTCTGTTACGTGACGGCGGCTGGCGCATCGTCAATCTCGACAAGCTCACCTACGCCGGCAATCTCGACACACTGGCGGGCGTCAAGAACGATCCGAATCACGTCTTCGTGCATGGCGACATCGGCGATCGTGAGCTGGTCGCGAAACTGCTGAACGAGCATAAGCCGACCGGCATCGTGAATTTCGCCGCCGAATCGCATGTGGACCGCTCGATCGACGGTCCGGCCGACTTCGTGCAGACCAACGTCGTCGGCACGCTGGCGCTGCTCGAGTGCGCGCTGGCGTACTGGCGCGCGTCGCCGTTGGCGCAGCAGGATGCGTTTCGTTTCCTGCACGTGTCGACCGACGAGGTTTACGGTTCGCTCGGGCCGGTCGGACGCTTCACCGAGGAATCGCCCTATCAGCCGAATTCGCCGTACTCGGCCTCGAAGGCGGCATCGGATCACCTCGTGCGCGCATTCCATCATACCTATGGGTTGCCGACCCTGACGACGAACTGTTCGAACAACTATGGCCCCTACCAGTTTCCGGAAAAGCTCATTCCGCTGATGATCCACAAGGCGCTCGTCGGCGAGAAGCTGCCGGTGTACGGAGATGGCCGCAATGTACGCGACTGGCTCTACGTCGGCGACCATTGCCGCGCGATCCTGCGCGTGCTCGAGATCGGCCGTACCGGCGAGGTCTACAACGTCGGCGGCGATGCCGAACGCGAGAACATCGTCGTCGTCAAGACGATCTGCAAACTGCTCGACGAGCGCCGGCCGCGCCAGGACGGCAGCAAGCGCGAGTCGCTCATCAATTACGTCAAAGACCGGCCGGGTCACGACCGCCGCTATGCGATCGAGGCCGGCAAGCTGAAATCGCAGCTCGGCTGGCGCCAGCTCGAGAGTTTCGAGTCCGGCATCGCCAAGACGGTGGATTGGTATCTGGACAATCAGGACTGGTGCCAGCGCGTGCTCGATGGCAGTTATCGCGGCGAGCGCCTCGGCGTGGTCGCCTGAAGCGTAGTTCGGGAAAAATATACAATGTCGCAAATTTCCAAAGGCATCATCCTCGCCGGCGGCTCCGGTACGCGTCTGTATCCGCTCACGCAGGTCATGAGCAAGCAGCTGTTGCCGGTGTACGACAAGCCGATGATCTACTATCCGCTGTCGACGCTCATGCTCGCCGGCATCCGCGACGTGCTCGTGATCAACACGCCACATGAGCAGGCATTGTTCAAGCAATTGCTTGGCGATGGTTCACAGTGGGGCATCTCGATCCGCTACGCCGCACAGCCGAGTCCGGACGGCCTGGCACAGGCGTTCATCATCGGCCGCGAGTTCGTCGACGGCCGGCCGAGCTGCCTGATTCTTGGCGACAACATCTTCTACGGCCACGGTCTTACCGAGGTGCTGCGACGCTCCGCGCAACGTACGCAGGGCGCGACGGTGTTCGGCTACTGGGTGCGCGATCCGGAGCGTTATGGCGTCGCCCAGTTCGACGATTCGGGCAAGGTCGTTGGCCTCGACGAGAAGCCGGCGCAACCGAAATCGAACTATGCTGTGACCGGTTTGTACTTCTACGATCAGCGCGCCTGCGATTTCGCCGCTTCGCTAAAGCCTTCGCCGCGCGGCGAGCTGGAGATCACCGATTTGAATCGCTGCTATCTCGAGGATTCCTCGCTGATGCTGGAAAAACTCGGCCGCGGCTACGCCTGGCTCGACACCGGCACGCACGAGTCGCTGACGCAGGCGTCGAACTATATCGAGACGATCGAGAACCGGCAGGGCCTGAAGGTTTGCTGTCCGGAGGAGATTGCCTGGGTGAACGGCTGGATCGACTCCGAGCAGGTGTTGCGGCTGTCCAAACCGCTGGCGAAGAATGCCTATGGCCAATACCTGCAGCAGCTGGTCAAGCAGGGTCCGGTCGCATGAAGATCCTCGAGACGAACCTGCCGGGTTGCGTCGTGATCGAGCCGGCAGTGCACGGCGATGCGCGCGGCTTCTTCTACGAGAGCTTCCATGCGGAAAAGTATAAAAGCGCGGGATTGGACTTGGCGTTCGTGCAGAGCAACGTGTCGCGTTCCGCGCATGGGGTGCTGCGCGGCCTGCATTACCAGTGGCCGAATCCGCAGGGCAAGCTCGTGAACGTGCTCGAAGGCGAGGTCTACGACGTCGCCGTCGACATTCGCGTCGGCTCGCCGACGTTCGGGCGCTGGGCCGCGGCGATTCTTTCGGCGGCAAACAAGCGCCATTTCTGGATACCGGAAGGTTTTGCCCACGGCTTTGCGGTGCTCTCGGAAAACGCGACGTTCTGTTACCAATGTACCGCGCTGTACGACCGCGCCGCCGACGCCGGCGTGCGCTGGAACGACGGCGATATCGCCGTGGACTGGCCGCTGAGTGCGCCGCAACTTTCCGACAAGGACCGGACCGCGCCGCTGCTGCGCGACGTGCCGCCCGCAAAACTGCCGACGTTCGCGCAATGAAGATCCTGCTGCTCGGCGCCAGCGGTCAAGTCGGCTTCGAGCTGGCGCGCGCCTGCGCGCCGCTCGGCGAGTTGATCTGCGCCACGCGCAGCGGCGTGCTGCCCGGCGGCGTGCAAGGGCTCGCTGCGGATCTGTCGCAACCGGCGCGCCTTGGGTCCGTACTCGATGCGGCGCATGCCGATGTGGTGATCAACGCCGCTGCGTATACCGCGGTGGATCGTGCCGAAGACGAAGCCGAACAGGCGCAGCTTGCCAACGCGGCCGCGGTCGCTTATCTGGCCGATTGGGCGGCACAGCGCAAACGCCTGCTCGTGCATTATTCGACCGACTATGTTTTCGACGGCAGCGGCCAACGCGCGTATCGTGAAGACGACGCCACGGCGCCGCTGGGCGTGTATGGGCGCAGCAAGCTGTCCGGCGAAACGGCCCTGCGTACATCCGGCTGCGATTTCCTGTTGCTGCGCACGGCTTGGGTTTATGCCGCGCGGGGAAACAATTTTCTGCGGACGATGCTCAGGCTCGGCCGCGAACGCGAGCAGTTGCGTATCGTCAACGATCAGCGCGGCGCACCGACTTCGGCGCGCCTGATTGCCTCTGCGACTGCGCTCGCGCTCGCGCATATGCATGCGCGTCGTGCGGTCGATCGCGAGAGATTCCTCGGCACATTCCACTTATGCGCGGGCGGCGAGTGTTCATGGTTCGATTTCGCCGGGGCGATTTTTGCACGCGCCCGGGCAGCCGGCCTGATCGATCGTGTCCCGGAACTGCTGCCGATCACGACCGCGGAGTACCCGACCAAGGCCAGACGGCCGGCGTATTCCGTGCTCGACAGTACAAAGTTCCAGTCGACATTCGGATTACACTTGCCGCCATGGCAGGACGGTCTCGATGCGGTGATCGGCGAACTGGCGGAACGGCAACGCTGAAACCGGAGCGCCAGGAGGAATTCGCGTGCTGATCCCGGTGATTCTCTCGGGCGGTTCTGGAACACGCCTGTGGCCGGTGTCGCGCAGCGCGTATCCGAAGCCGTTCATGCGCATGGGCGACAACGAGTCGTTGCTGCACAAAACCCTGGATCGTGCACTGCGCCTTGCCGATGGCGGCCGCGTGCTGACGGTGACCGGCCGCGACTATTATTTTCTGACGCGCGACGAGTACGCCGGCCACGATCAGGCGCAGCTCGATCGCCTGCCGTTTTTGCTCGAACCGGCCGGCCGCAATACCGCGCCGGCAGTCGTGCTTGCTGCGCTGCATGCGCGCGCGCATGTCGATCCCGCTGCGATCCTGCTCGTGTTGCCGGCCGATCACCTGATAAAGAACGTCGCCGCGTTCGCGGACGATGTAGATCGTGCGCAGGCGTTGGCAAGGGAAGGTTATCTCGTCACCTTCGGCATTCCGCCGCTGCAGCCGGAAACCGGCTTCGGCTATATCCGCATGGGTGGGACGATTGCGCAAAGCGGCGGCCGCGAAATCGCCGCATTCGTGGAGAAACCCGACCGCGAAACCGCGCAGCAATATCTGCTCTCGGGCGAGTACGCGTGGAACTCCGGCATGTTCTGCTTCCGCGCCGAGGCGTTGCTCGACGCCGCGCGTGAGCATTGCCCGGATGTGCTCGCGGCTGCGCAGGCATGTTATGCCAGCGCGAAGAGCCAGGAGAGTCCGGTCGAATTCGACAAGGATACGTTCCTCGCGATGCCGGACATTTCGCTCGACTACGCGATCATGGAACGCGCGCAAAAACGCGCGGTCGTTCCGGCCAGCTTCGACTGGAGCGACATCGGTTCGTGGAAAGCGATGAGCGAGGTGGAAGGCGAAACCGTCGCCGATGAATTCGGCAACCGCACCCGCGGCAATGCGATCGTCATCGAGAGCGAGAACTGCTACATCCAGAGCGACAAGCGCATGGTCGCCGTGGTCGGCGTGAAAAATCTCGTCATCGTCGACACCGGCGACGCGGTGCTCGTCGCCGAGCGCGAGCGCGCGCAGCAGGTCAAACTCGTCGTCGATCGCCTGCGCAAGGACAATCACGAAACCGCGAGTTTCCACCAGACCGTGCATCGGCCGTGGGGCAGCTTCACCGTGCTCGAGGATGGCGCTGACTGCAAGGTCAAACGCCTGACCGTGAAGCCGGGCGGCGTGCTGAGCCTGCAGAAGCATCAGCGTCGCAGCGAGCACTGGACGGTGGTGCAGGGCACCGCCAAGGTGCGCGTAGGCGATGAGGAGTTTCTGCTCGCGCGCAACGAATCGGCGTACATCCCGATGCGCACCCTGCATCGGCTGGAGAACCCGACCGACGCGGACACCCACCTGATCGAAGTGCAGTGCGGCGATTATTTCGGCGAGGACGACATCGAGCGTCTGGAAGACATCTACGGACGGGTCGCGAAAACCTGACCCACGGTTCAACTTGGGAGAAGCAATGCGCTGGTGGATATTGTTTTCATGCGCGCTGGCTCCGGCCGTTGCTGCGGAAGTGCCGCTGATGGATTTCGCCCGCCATCCGCAATACGAAGATGTGCAAATTTCGCCTGATGGCGATTATCTCGCCGCGAGTGCGGTCGTGGGCGGCCGCATCGTACTGTCGCTGATTCATCTGGCCGACATGAAAGGCGTCAACATCGTGGCGCACAACGGCGGGGACCTCGCGGCTTTCTGGTGGGTGGCGCCGCATCGCGTCATGTACGCCGTCGGCGAACGTTTCGGCGGTCTTGAAGCGCCGCAGTCCACCGGTGAGTTGTACGCGGTCAATGCCGACGGCAGCGGTGCGCAATTGCTTTTCGGTTTGCGCGCCGGCGGCAACTACGGCGCAACGCACATCGCCCATGCCGGCCCCGAGCGCGCATTCGGCACCCTGATTGCGCCGTTGCGCGACGATGCGCGACACGCGCTGATTGCGAGCTACCCGGAAGGCGGCACGACCGGCCCGTATCCGGAGGACTACAAGATCGATCTGTACGACGGCAGCAAGGTGCGTTTGGCCACGGCGCCTATGCACAACGCGCGATTTCTCGCCGACCACAAGGGCGGTATTCGTTTCGCCTATGGCATCGAGAACGACCAGAAACAGAAAGTGTTTTATCGCGCCGACGATGGCGCAGACTGGGTGCGCGTGTTCGAGGAGAGCAGTGACGGCAACCGCATCGAACCGCTGATGTTCAATCGTTCCGGCGATGCGGTGTATTTCGAGTGCGGCGGCATCTGCCGCTGGGACGTAGCCACGCGCAAGCTGGCCACCTTGTGGTCGGGCGGCGCTGCCGAGCCGACCGGGCTGGTCACCACGCTCGATGACCTGGATGCATTCGCCGTGCGTTCCGAGCCGAGCCGTCCGGCGCTGACCCTGATCGACAAGGGCGCGCCGGAAGCGAAATTGCTCGTTGCGTTGATGCAGCAGTTTGCCGGTGAGGACGTGAACTTCACTTCGCGCACGCGCGACGGCAGCAAGGCCGTGGTATTCGTGCACGGCGATACCGATCCGGGCAGGTTTTACCTTTATGACGCGGCGAAGAAGACGGCCACATTCCTGCTCGCACGCCGGCCGTGGATCAAACCGGAGCAGATGGCCTCGACCGAGCCTATCGAAGTCGACGCGCGCGACGGCCTCAAGCTGCAGGGATTGCTCACGCGTCCGCCCGGCAAAGCGCAAGCCAAGCATCTGCCGATGATCGTGTTCGTGCATGGTGGTCCGTACGGAGTGCGCGACCATTGGCGCTTCGATGCGCACGTGCAGTTGCTGGCGAGCCGCGGCTACGCGGTATTGCAGGTGAATTTCCGCGGCTCCGGCGGATACGGCCCGGCGTTCCTGCATGCCGGTTTCCGCGAATGGGGCGGCAAGATGCAGGACGACGTCACCGATGCCACGCGTTGGGCCATCACGCAAGGCGTGGCTGATCCGTCACGCATGTGTATCTTCGGCGCAAGCTACGGTGGCTACGCCGCGCTCGAAGGAGCGGTGAAAGAGCCGGACTTGTACCGATGCGCGATCGGCTATGTCGGCGTGTACGACCTGCGCCTGATGTCCACACGCGGCGACATTCCGCAATCGGCGTTTGGCACAAATTATCTGAAGCTGGTACTCGGCGACGACAGCGACGAACTCTATGCGCGCTCGCCGATTGCGCATCTGGACCGGCTCAAGGCGAAGACCATGCTCATCGTCGGCGGGGCTGACCGACGCGTGCCCCCGATCCATGGCGAAAGCCTGCACGCAGCGTTGCAAGCGCGCAAGATCGAGCACGTATGGGTATACGAAGGCATGGAAGGCCACGGCTACTACGATGAGAAGCACGTCGCTGACCTGTACGCGAAACTGCTCGACTTCCTCGACCACCAGATCGGTGCAGCCACAACGCACTGACTGCTCGGTCACCTTGCAAATCGCACGGAGTGGCCTGCTGCGCTCCCCGCATCATGTCCGCTCCGATATTTATGGCTCGACGCAGCCCGACCCCTGCCGTAGGATGGCACGGGTTTTGTAACTATAAGCCTCGGTGTTCAGGGCGTTCGCGTTTTTGGACTGTTTGATCGGCTTCACCATCGCAAGGGGCGGAAAATGACACAGCTAACCAAAAAGTGCGCGCGCCGCGCTTTGTTACTCCTGACGTACTTTGTCGCGCTGCCTGCCGTCGCACAGATAATTCCAGCGTTGACCGACACGACCTGTGCCGGGCAGCGTGCCGGCAAGGTGCTCACGCCGTGCACGGCGAACGATTTCACGGCCACGCCGACGGTCACCAACACCAACGGTGCTACGACCTGTGTACATGGACAGTACTTCACGGCGGATCTGCAATTGTCGCTCTCGCATACCCAAGGCAACAGCCGCTACAACATCGGCGTTTTCACCGGTCAGGACGGCAATAATCCGGCCACTACCACGAGCGGCAATGTCTGTTCGGCGGCCGCGATGCCTACATCACCGTTGCCCTGGACCAGCCTCGACAGTAATGCCTGTGGCGACGTTGGCGGAGCCGCATCGGCGACACCGACAATTACGGGCGTGAAGATCGCCTGCATCGGAACGGTCGGCAGCAACGCCACGGTGCCTTATCTTGTCGTGTGGGACCAGAATGCCGGTACCGCCACATCTTGCAACGGATCGGCCGACGTGGTCGCCACGACGGGTTCGAAGTGCAACGGCGGCACGGCAACGATCAGCAACGTGATTGTGAACCCTGGCGCTGATCTGTCGATGGTCAAAAACCTGTCCATCGTCGGCAACACAGTCACCTATAGCTTGACAGTCACCAACAACGGACCGGATCCGGCCAACGGCGCTGCGTATACCGATACCGTCCCGAATACGGTTGGCGGACTCAGCGCAAATTGCGGGAGCCCCGCGGGTGGCGCGGTCTGCGGCACTCAGCCGAATATTGCCGGGCAGGTCGTCAGCGGCACGGTGGGTACGTTGCCCAACGGTGGCAGCGTGACGATCACGATTTCGGGCACCGCCGCGGGCGGCGCCGTCGTGGACAACACAGCCAGCGTCTCACCGCCAGGCGGCGTCACCGACCCCACTCCCGGAAACAACAGTTCGACGGCCACCGGAACAGTCGGTGCAGCCAGCGCGGACATCCAGATGCAGAAGACGGTCGCTTTCAACGTCAATACCGTCACCTATTCGCTGGTGATCACGAATTTCGGTTCGGCCGCGGCCGATGGGGCGACATACAGCGACAGCGTGCCGGCGACGGTGACCGGCATCAGCGCAAGCTGCGGCAGCGCGACCGGCGGGGCCGCCTGTGGCACCCAGCCAAATGTCGCCGGCCAGAATGTCACCGGTAGCGTGGGCACGCTGCCGAGTGGCGGCAGCGTGACGATCACAATCAGCGGTACCGGTGCGACCGGCGCCAATGTGGACAACACCGCCAATGTGCAGCCGCCGGCGGGCACGAACGATCCGAACAACGGCAACAACAGCTCGACGGCGACCGGCAATGTGCCGGGTCCATCCGCCGATGCGTCGATCGTCAAGAATGTCGGGATTGTCGGCACCACGGTCACCTACACGCTGGTGATCGCCAATGCCGGCCCACAGGCCGCCGATGGCGAGGCGTATCTGGACAACGTGCCGGCCACGGTGACGATCGGCACTGCAACCTGCGGTGGCGCGACCGGTGGTGCCGCGTGCGGCACTCAGCCGAACGTTGCCGGCCAAACGGTCAGCGGTACCGTTGGCACATTGCCGAGCGGCGGCAGCGTGACGATCACGATCACCGGTACGGCAGCGAACAACGCCGTAGTGGACAACAGCGGCAGCGTGTCGCCAGCGGCGGGCACGACCGATCCGAACTCGGCCAACGACAGTTCGACGGCTACCGGAACAGTAGGCGGCCCGCAGGCCGACGTTTCCGTTGCCAAGTCTGTCGTCATCAGCGGCAACACGGTCACCTATACGTTGCTGATTGCCAATGCGGGTCCCAGCTCAGCCAATCTGACAAGCTATACGGATAATGTGCCAGCGACAGTGGTCATTGGCACGGCAACCTGTGGCACTGCGACCGGCGGTGCCGCTTGCGGCACGCAGCCGAACACCGCTGGCCAGACTGTCAGCGGCACCGTGGGCACGTTGCCGAGTGGCGGTAGCGTGACGATCACGATCACCGGCACTGCCGCCAATGGCGCGGTGGTAGACAACACCGCGAGCGTCGCTCCGCCAAGCGGCACGACCGACTCGAATAATGGCAACAACAGCTCGACGGCACCTGGAACCGTGGGTTCGAGCGCAGACCTCAACATGGCGAAAACGCTGCTGACCAGCGGCAATACGGTGACCTACACACTGGTGATCACGAACAACGGGCCGAATGCGGCCGACGGTGCAACGTATTCCGATGCCGTGCCGGGCACCGTCACGCTCGTCAGCGAATCCTGCACGCCAGTGGGTGGCGCGGCTTGCGGCACGCCGAATGTCGCCGGCAACACGGTCAGCGGAACAATAACGACGTTCCCCGCGTCCGGCAGCGTGACAGTCACGATTTCGGGTACGACTACCAACGGCGCCGACGTCAGCAACACGGCCACGGTAATTCCGCCAGGCGGTACGACCGATCCGAATCCGGTGGACAACAGCTCGACCGCGACCGGTACCGGCCTGCCGGTGAAGCTGCAAAGCTTCGACGTCAGCTCGGCGCCGACCTCGGCAACATCAGTCGAGACGCGCATGCCGAAGTAAAATCAAAAGTGGATGCAACGACGAATGGGCGGCTTAATGCCGCCCATTTCGTTTTATGACCAAGGACGGTCGGTATGCCGGAAATGCAGGAGCAATTTCCGGCGATGGCCAGGGCCGGCCGGCATTTTTCGATCATTTCACGCCATGCATCCAGCGCTTGATCACCGGGCTGAGCAACCATGCGACCAGCGCCGCGCCGAGACCAAGCCACAGCATGTGGTCGAACAACGCGCCGTATTTGAGCTTAGCCACGGCCAAGTCGATCTTCTCGCCCTCGGCAAGGTCGAGCGCCGCGAAACTGCTGAACAGCGCTGAGGCTTGTTCAGCCAATGATGTCGCCAGCCAATACGCGCCCATCATCAGACCCACGACACTGACGACTGACAGCTGAGTCACCGCCGCCAGCCCGATCGGCGACAGGCACAGCTCGCCGATCTCGAGCACGACATAGGCACCGAGCAGCCACCATACCGAGCCCAGGTGTTCCGGTGTTACCGTCGCATTCGCCGCCGACAGCACGGCGAACGACAAGCCGGTGAACGCCAGACCGAGCGCATTCTTGACCGGCTTGCTCGGGTTGCGCCCGTATTTTTCCAGCCACGGCCACAGCCAGCCGAATAGCGGCGTCAGCAGCACGAGCACCCATGAAGCCAGATATTCGAGCGATTCGGCGGTTTGCGGCAACACGAGAATGTCGCGCAGGAACAGCGCGAAGCCGAATGCTGCAATTGTGCCGACGAGCAGCGACGCGCGACGATCGTGCAGGCGCAGTGCGAGCGCTACCGTCGGCGGCGCCAGCACCAGCGGGATGATCGACCATGGCCATGGTTTGCCCTGCGTGATCACGATAGAAGGAAAAAAATCCTTCGTCAGCATGCGGTCGGTGAACACGAGCCAGGAACCGTAAGTCTGCTCGTACATTGCAAAGAACAGCAGCGCGCTGCCGATGAAAAAGGCGACGGCGAGCATTTGTTCGCGTTGGATTTTTGTACAACGCGCAAAAATATACCAGCCGAACCAGACCAGCCAGCCCGCGGTGAACGTGAATTGCAAGTATAGAACCGAGCGGCCGAGCTGCATCAGCAGCCAGATCAGCGGCAGTGCGAGGATCACTCCAAGATAGATGCACCATTCCAGCGTCAGTCGCCCAAGCACGGGGCGGCGCAGTTTTTCCGCATCGCGCGGTTCGGCGTGGCCTTGCAGGTATTTCTGACCGCCCAGAAACATGCCGAGTCCGGCCAGCATGCCGACGCCAGCGGCGCCGAAACCCCAGCCCCAGCCCCAGACTTCGCCGAGGTAGCCGCAGATCAGGCTGGAGAACAGGGCGCCGACATTGATGCCGGCGTAGAAGATCGTGAAACCTGAATCCACGCGCGGATCATTCTGCGGATACAGCTTGCCGACGATCGTGGAGATGTTCGGCTTGAGAAAACCGACGCCGCTGATGATCAGCGACAACGACAGATAGAACACGCCAAGCGCGACCGCATCGCGATGCACGACGCCGTTGATCGTCGTCGCCTGCTGGCCTTCCCAGGCCATGCCCAGATGACCGAGGCACAGCAGGATGCCGCCGAGCACCACGGCCTTGCGCATGCCGAGGAAACGGTCGGCGAGGATGCCGCCGAGCAGCGGCATCGCGTAGACCATGCCGCCGTAAGCGCCGACGATCACATAGCCGTCCGTCTCGCTGAACAAGTGGTGCTTGAGCAGGTACAGCAGCAGCAGCGCCTTCATGCCGTAGAACGAAAACCGCTCCCACATCTCGGTGAAGAAGCAGACGTACAGCCCTTTGGGATGGCCGAACAGTTCGTCGGCGCGATCAAGGCTGGTGTCGGCGGGAACGGCGGACATGTGAATTTCCGGAGCGGCGCTGGCTGGCGAGTATACGTGCACAGCGAGCGCCCGCGCCGCGCGCTGCGCCGCGGTATGCGCCAGAACGCGAATGTCTGCGATACTTGGGTTTTGCCAAACGAAGGGGAGCGTAGTGACCAGCAAACCCAACTCCGGCGCTGAGCCGCGCACCGAACTGACCATACGCGGCCTGATCCTGGGTATTGTCATCACCCTGGTGTTCACGGCGGCGAACGTGTACTTCGGGCTCAAGGCCGGACTCACGTTCGCGACGTCGATTCCGGCGGCCGTCATCTCGATGGCGATCCTGCGCTATTTCAAGGGCGCTACCATGCAGGAGAACAACATAGTGCAGACGGTCGCTTCGGCCGCCGGCACGTTATCGTCGATTATCTTCGTTTTGCCTGGTCTGATACTCATCGGCTGGTGGACCGGTTTCAATTACTGGACTTCGTTCGCTATCTGCGCGCTGGGTGGCGTTCTCGGCGTGATGTATTCGATTCCGCTGCGCCGCGCACTCGTTACCAATTCGGACTTGCCGTATCCGGAAGGCGTGGCTTGCGCCGAAGTACTCAAGGTCGGCTCCGGTGGCGAAGGCGTCAGTGCGGAAGCGGCGGCGGAATCCAACCGTGCCGGACTGCTGTCGGTGTTGTGGGGATCTATCGTCTCGGCGGTTTTTGCCGTGGTCGTCGCGACGCGCGTGTTCGCGGGCGACGTGGTGGCTTATTTCCGCGTCGGCGACAAAGGTGGCGTGACCGGATTCGATTTTTTCCTGTCTTTCGCTTTGTTCGGCATCGGCCACCTGGTGGGATTGTGGGTGGGCGTCGCTATGCTGGTCGGCGCCTTGATCGGCTGGGGCTGGGGCGTGCCGCATTACTCGGCACTCGCGCCGGCGGCCGGTGCGATCGCGGACCTGGCCAATGCGACCTGGAGTCACAAGGTGCGTTTCGTTGGCGCCGGCACCATCGGCGTTGCCGCGGTCTGGACGCTGGCCAAGCTGGTCAAGCCAGTAGTCAGCGGTTTGACTTCCGCGATGGCCGCGTCGCGCGTGCGCGGAGCCGGCAATGCGGCCTCGCTGCCGCGCACCGAACAGGACATTCCGATCGGACAGGTTGGCCTGATTTCCCTGATGTGCCTGCTGCCGATCGGCTGGCTGCTCGCAAATTTCGCGATGACGGCCGGTCATGGATTGGAAGACCACATGTGGTTCCTGGTGGGCGGTGGTTTGGTCTACATCGTGTTCATGAGCTTTTTCGTTTCCACGGTCTGCGGCTATATGGCGGGCCTGATCGGGTCGTCGAACAGCCCGCTGTCCGGCATCGGCATCATCGTGGTGATCGGCATGGCCGTGCTGCTGGTGTTCGGAGTGCGCTCGTCGCTGCCGACCGGCAGTGAAAACGCGCTGGTCGCATTCGCCCTGTTCGTCACCTCGATCATCTTCGCGGCTGCCGCGATCGCCAACAACAACCTGCAGGACCTCAAGACCGGACAGCTGGTCGATGCGACACCGTCGAAACAGCAATGGGCGCTCGTCATCGGCGTGTTCGCCGGCGCGGCGATCATTCCGCCGATCCTGGACGTGCTCAATCAGGGCTATGGATTTGTCGGTGCGCCAGGGCCGCATCGCGAACACCCCTTGGCTGCGCCGCAGGCAGGGCTGATTTCAGCACTCGCGCAGGGCGTGATCCAGAACAATATCGACTGGGGGCTGATCCAGATCGGCGGCGCCATCGGCGTCGTCATGATTCTTGTCGACGAAGTGCTGCGGCGCACGACAAAGTCTGCGCACTTGTCGCCGCTGGCGGTCGGCCTCGGCATTTATCTTCCGACCCAGAGCACGCTGATGGTCGTGGTCGGTGCGGTCGCAGGTTGGTATTTCGATCGCCGCGCCGATCGCACGGCAAAAAATCCGGAGGCGACCAAGCAACTGGGCGTGCTGCTGGCTTCCGGCATGATCGTTGGCGAAGGCATTGTTGGAGTCATCATTGCGGCCCTGGTCGCCTTCTCCGAGCAGCTCGGATTTTCCAACCGGGACTTTCCGCTGAACCTGGTTGGCGACGATTATGCGAGTGGACCGGCGCTATGGGTCGGCGGCCTCGCCTTCGCCGTGATCATGGTGGCGCTCTATCGCTGGGTCGAACGGCTGAATTTGCGGGCAAAAGCGTAAGCACTGTCAGCCAGAAAACATTCAATAACCTTTTCGTGGGAGCATCCGGATGAAACCCGTACTCGTCTTGCTTGGCTTGTTTGCCGCCACATGCGTATTCGCCGCGCCGCATCCGTTCGACGTGCACGATCTGGTGATGATGGATCGCGCGTCCGATCCCCAGCTCTCGCCGGACGGCAAGTGGGTCGCGTATCAGATGCGCGAAACCGACTATGCCGCGAACAAGGGCGGCAACGGCATCTGGCTGATCGACACGGCCACGAAGAATGCGCAGCCCGCGCGCCTGACCGACAAGGAATTGAATGCGACGAGTCCGCGTTGGTCCGTGGACGGAAAATACCTGTACTTCCTCGCTCAGGGAAAGGATGACGAAGTCACGCGTGTGTGGCGCATCGCCGCGAGCGAGTCCGGCGCCAAGCCGGCAGCGCAGACGCCGTGGCCCGCCGATATCAACAATTTCAAGCTCGCCCCTGACGGCAAGACCATGCTGCTGTCGATCGACGTGTTTCCGGATTGCGCGGAAAAGCTGTGCACGAAGAAGCCGGAGGTAGCGGACCTGGCCAAGGCCAGTGGTCACCTGTTCGACAAGTTGTTCATCCGGCACTGGGACACGTGGGCGGATGGACGACGCTCGCAGCTCTACGTCGCAGCAGCCGAAACGCCGCGCGGCGGCAAGGCGATGGTTGCGCTGCCAAGATTGCTCAGCAAGAACATCGATGGCGACGTGCCATCGAAGCCGTTCGGCGACGACAGCGAATATGCATTCTCGCCCGACGGCAAGACCGTATATTTCGACGTGCGCATTGCCGGCAAGACCGAACCGTGGTCGACGAATTTCGATATCTATTCGGTGCCGGCGGATGGATCAGCCGCGCCGAAGAATCTGACCGCGGCGAATCCGGCCTGGGATGCGAATCCGGTTCCTTCCGCTGATGGCAAGACGCTGTACTATCTCGCGATGAAGCGCGCCGGCTTCGAGGCCGACCGCTTCGGCATCATGGCGCTGGATCTGGGCAGCGGTAAATCGCGCGAGCTCGATCCGCAATGGGACCGCTCGCCGGGCGGGATGCAATTGTCTGCAAGTGGAAAAGTTCTCTACGTCACCGCGGACGACAACGGCCAGCATCTGCTGTTCGCGGTCGATATCGCCAGCGGCAAGGCGACGCCGCTTACCGGGCCCGGCAATGTCGATGGCTACAGCGTCGGCAAGAGCGGCATCGTCTTCGCGCGCAATACGCTGAAATCGCCGACCGACCTGTTCGCGATCGGCGCCGATGGCGGCAAAGAGACGCAGCTCACCCACCTGAACGCCGAACGCCTCGCCAATGCGCGCATGGGCGACATCGAGTGGTACAGCTTCAAGGGCGCCAAGGGCGAAGAAGTGCACGGCTACGTGGTCAAGCCGGCTGATTTCGACAAGAACAAGAAATACCCGGTCGCCTTTCTGATTCACGGCGGCCCGCAAGGCTCGTGGGTCAACGATTTCCACTACCGCTGGAATCCGGAAGTTTATGCGGGCGCCGGCTTCGCTGTGGTCGCCGTCGACTTCCATGGCTCGACCGGTTACGGCCAGGCGTTCACCGACGCGATCTCCGGCGACTGGGGCGGCGCACCCTTGGAAGACCTGCAAAAAGGCTGGGCCGCCGCTTTGCAGAAGTATACTTTTCTCGACGGCGACCGCGCCTGTGCGCTCGGCGCTTCCTACGGCGGCTACATGATCTATTGGATCGCCGGCAACTGGAACACGCCGTGGAAATGCCTGGTCGCCCACGATGGCGTTTTCGACAATCGCGCGATGGCCTATTCCACGGAAGAGCTGTGGTTCGACGAATGGGAAAACCGCGGCACCCAATGGGAAAAGCCCGACAACTACGAGAAGTACAATCCGCTCAATCACGTCAAGGACTGGCGCGCGCCGATCCTCGTCGTGCATGGCGAAAAGGACTATCGCATTCCGTCGGCACAGGGCATCGCGGCGTTTACCGCCGCACAGCGCCGCGGCATACCGAGTGAATTCCTGTATTTCCCCGATGAGAACCACTGGGTACTGAAACCGCAGAACAGCGTGCTCTGGCACGACACCGTCATAGGGTGGCTGAAAAAGTATACGCAATGAAGCCGTTGCGTACGCGCTCGGAAGATCGCTGCTTCGGCGGCGTGCAGGGCTTTTACGAGCACGCATCGGCGGCATGCAACGGGCCGATGCGTTTCGCGGTGTACCGGCCGCCGCAGGCGGAACACGGCCGCGTGCCGGTGTTGTATTTTCTCTCCGGTCTCACCTGCACGGACGAAAACTTCACGGTCAAGGCCGGTGCGCAGCGCGTTGCCGCGGAGCTGGGGCTGATGCTGGTCGTGCCGGACACGAGTCCGCGCAATACCGGCATTCCGGGCGAAGCGGACGACGAATACCTCGGTGCCGGCGCAGGCATGTATGTCGACGCGACGCAGCTGCCATGGTCGACGCATTTCCGCATGTACACCTATGTGACGCTGGAACTGCCGGAACTGATAGCCGCCAATTTCGCCGCCGACATGCAGCGCCAAAGCATTTTCGGGCACTCGATGGGCGGCCACGGCGCCTTGACGATCGCGCTGAAGAATCCGCAACGCTATCGCTCGTTGTCGGCGTTGGCGCCGATCTGCGCGCCGATGCGCGCGACGTGGACGCAAACGGCATTCACGCGTTATCTGGGCGCCGATCGCGAGACCTGGAAACCTTACGATGCCAGCGAACTGGTATCGCGTCAGCAATTCCCTGGCACGATCCTGATCGACCAGGGCGATGCCGACACGCACTGGAACGGCCTGCGTCCGGACTTGTTCGAGGCGGCCTGCCAGCAAGCCGGACAGCCGCTAGCTCTGCGCCTGCGTGCCGGTTACGGTCACAATTATTTCTTCATCGCGACGTTCGTTGAGGACCATCTACGCCATCACGCCGCCGCCTTGCATGCTTGAGCTGGTGTGCTGTCCTGTAAGTAACGCAAAGGTATCGCGGCGAAAGGCGCCGGAATTATTTGATAGTACTTGCAGGGCAGCACACTAGGAGGACGTCATGAAAACCCGCGCCGCAGTCGCCTGGGAAGCCGGCAAGCCGCTGAGCATCGAGGAAGTAAACATCGCCGGACCGAAAGCCGGCGAGGTGCTCGTGCGCATCGTCGCGACCGGTGTCTGCCATACCGATGCATTCACGTTGTCTGGCGCGGATCCGGAAGGATTGTTTCCGGCGATTCTCGGCCATGAGGGCGGTGGCATCGTCAAGGAAGTCGGGGCGGGCGTGACCAGCGTGAAACCGGGCGATCACGTGATTCCGTTGTATACGCCCGAGTGCGGCGAGTGCAAATTCTGCACATCCGGCAAAACCAATCTGTGCCAGAAAATCCGCGCGACCCAAGGCAAGGGCTTGATGCCCGATGGCACGTCGCGTTTCTCGATCGGCGGCAAACCCGTGCTGCACTACATGGGTACGAGCACGTTTTCCGAATACACGGTGTTGCCGGAGATTGCGGTTGCGAAAATCAATCCGCGCGCACCGCTAGACAAAGTCTGCCTGCTCGGCTGCGGCATCACCACCGGCATCGGCGCCGTGCTGAACACGGCCAAGGTGCAGCCGGGATCGAGCGTCGCCGTATTCGGCCTCGGCGGCATCGGCTTGTCGGTCGTGCAAGGCGCGGTCATGGCGCAAGCGGCGCGCATCATTGCGATCGACGCGAACCCGGCGAAGTTCGACATGGCGCGTGCGCTCGGCGCGACCGATTGCATCAACCCGCGCGAATACGATCGGCCTATCCAGCAGGTGATCGTCGACCTGACCGATGGTGGCGTCGATTACTCGTTCGAATGCATCGGCAATGTCGGCGTGATGCGCTCGGCGCTGGAGTGCTGTCACAAGGGTTGGGGCGAATCGATCATCATCGGCGTGGCCGGGGCCGGCCAGGAGATTTCCACGCGGCCGTTCCAGCTCGTCACCGGCCGCGTCTGGCGCGGCACGGCATTCGGCGGCGTCAAAGGGCGCTCGCAACTACCGGGCTATGTCGAGCGCTATCTCGCCGGCGAGATCAGAATCGATGAAATGGTCAGCGCCGTGCTGCCGCTGGAGAAGATCAACGACGCGTTCGACCTGATGCACGCGGGCAAGACGATCCGCTCGGTGATCGCGTACTGAAGAGTCATATTCGGCCGTGTTCGAGCGGCCGCTGTCGATGCATCACCGCCCACTCGGTGTGTTCGGCCAGCGCGGCCTCGCCGAGTGCGCGCAGAATTTCACGCTGCTCCATGGCGTCGCTCGCGCGTGCCAGCGCCGCGCGCGCGTCGGCGAACAAACGGCGCATGAAACGGTATTGCTTGATCAGTTCCTTGTCCGCCTTGCGAAACGCATAAGCCTCGCGCACGGCGCCGGAAACTGAGAACACCGCCATGCTGACGATCAGCAGATTCTTGGTATCGGCAGAAAGCCGGAACGCCAGCGCTGCCAGCACGATGCTGATGAGAATCGCCGCATACAGGCTGACCGCATCGATCCACTCGTTGATGCGATGCCTGCGCTCGTGCATCAAGGCCTTGGCGCGGTAATAGCCGAGCTGTCCGCTCAGGTCATCGCCGACCCAGTCGCGGATCGCGCTTTGCAGGCGCGCGTCGCGCTCGCGCGGATCGCCCGGGAAGCGCTGCAAGCCGGCGCTGCGCATGGTATTGCGCACCCAGGTCAACTCGACGTCCTGTTTTTGCAGCAGGCTGTCCTGCGCGAACTCGGGATCGTCGGTGAGCGAGATGCCGGCCCGGCGCCAGTAAGCCTGCACACGCAGGCCTTCGGCGAGCGCGCGATAATCCAGATACTTGCGATGCCAGGCGCGCCGTCGCGCGATGGTGCTGATCGTCACGCCTACTGCGAACAGCACGAGGAACACGTAGATGAAACTGTCCGCCGCAGTGAGATTGTCGTAGATCGCAAAGGCGATACCCATCAACGCCGCGACCGAATAAGTGATCCGCATCGCCAGCAGCACGCGTTTCTGGAAATGCAGCGCCAGCCAGTCGGCGCTGCGGAACAGTGCAGCGAGGGCTGGCGCGGCGTCGCGTTCCACGGGGTCCGCCGCTGCGCCGGCAATGCGCTCGCAATATTTGCGCGCATCTGCATTGAACTGCGCGGCGCGACTTAACGTTTCGTGCAGATCTTCTGGCAGCGCAGCATCGGCGCTGGACATCGTGCCGGCCGTCCGCCAGAACGCCTGTCCGCTGCACAGCGGCTGCGCAGGCGTTCCATCGGGTGCGTCGCGCGAGCACACCGCATGAAAGATCGGGCGGGCATCGCCGTGGCCCGACAGCCAGCGCCGCGCGCCGCGCCGGCGCTCGATCAGTCCGGGCATTACACCGTGCAGGTAATACTGCACGACTTGTGCAGTACCGCCGAGGCGGTCGGATTCCCGGCCGTCCCAGATCGCGAGCAGCAGATGGCAATGCCGAGCGATGAACACGCCGGCCTGCGCATACTGGCGGTCGCGCTCGACGCCGTTGCGTTCGACTTCCTGCGCTGTATGTCCCGGCAGCAGCGGCAGTTCGATGACGTGCGCCTGCGCGCATAGCGCGGCGAAGGTCTGGCGCGCCGCGTCGTCGCAGAAGTCCTGTGCGTAGATCGCGCGCGGCAACGGCAGCGGTGCAACCACCCGAATACCCGCAGCCACTGCTTCCTGGGCAACGAGTTGATCGCCGCCCTCGGCCAGCGCAGAAAGCACGATCAGCGGTAGCTGCGGAAACTCGCGCTGCAGTTGCGCGAACAGTTCCCGCACGCGCTGCCGGATCGGGTCGATCTCGCCTGCGGGAATATTGCGGTGACTGGTGACGCCGATGACCAGCGGCGTCAAGGCTGCTTCTTCAGTCACTTGTTCTTGATCGTCGGACCGCTGTCCTGCTCGGTAATCTTGAACGTGACCGATGAACTGTATTGCACGCCGTTCTGCGTGACCACGATGGTATAGGGATAATAGACATCCGGGCCGTTGTTCTGGTTGTTGTCGACGACGCTGATTTCGGTGGCGCTGACAGTGGGGCTCGAGAACGGCGGATTGGGCAGGCCACTCAACGAGGTGAAATTGAATGTCTGGTTGGAAGCGCGTTCCCACTTGATGGTCTGGTTGCCGTTGTTGACGTCATGAATCTGCGGCTGCACGGTGACCGGCGGATTGGCGCTGGTGTTGAGCGAAACCTGGATAGCCATAGTCTGTCCTCCTGAGCGAATGCGGCTCTCGTGGCGGGCCGCGGCGCCTTGTCGCTTAAGCTTGCTTCCGATTCGATTTCTGCCGCCGTGGGTTCATTGCTTCGCCATCGGCGAATCGTCATTTCGTACGCGAATCCAATGCAGCGGTGCCAACACTGTCTTCCGCGGCGCCCGTCTGCATGATCTGCGCGATCCTGCGCTGAAACGCCGTGTTCTCCGCATAGGTGATGCGTTTGCTTGCGAGCAACGCCACGAAGTCCGGCGTGCGATAGCCCATCGCGTTCAGTTTGGAAATCACTGGTTGCGCCGCATCGGGCTGATCCAGCTGCAACAGGCTTTCTGCGTACGCAGCCAGAAAATTCGGATCGTCGCCGGCGCGCAGTGCGGGTTGCAAAACATCGCGCGCCTGCGTCCAAGCGTGTTGCATGTCGGTCGTTTCGCCGCGCTGCGCGGCAATCTGTCCGCGCAGCAGATGCGCTTGCGCTTCCAGAAGGATCAGGCTGCGATCATCCGCGCTCTTGGCGCGCAGCCGCTGCAAACTGGCCAGCGCGGTATCGGCATATGTCGACGCTGCGGCGATTGCGTTGCTCGCCAATTGTTGTCGCGCGCTTTCGAGTTGTGCCTGCGCCAGCTCCTGCTGGAAGTCCGTATTCAGCGGATCCTTCTTTATCAGCGCTTCGAATACGCGTATTGCCTCCGCGTTCGCCGCAGCCGCTGCATCGTGCTTATGATCTTGTCGCAACAGTTTTCCGGCCTGCTGACTGTACAGCGCAAGATATTCCTGCCAGCCCGTGTTGGTCGAATCAAAGGCGGTCAGCGCGCGCGCATGGGTAACGGCACTGTCGGTATAGTGCAGCGCGTTGGCAAGGTCTCCGCACAAGCCTGCTGTGCGGCCGAGGATCGCATCGCTGAGCACCAGGTCGGACAAGGCATTGTGATTGACCGGGTCGTGCGCGAACAGCGCGGCTTTGATGCGCTGGTCGGCCGCATAACTCGTGATCGCTTGCGCGAGGTCGCCGCGTTCCAGCGCGAGCTTGCCGAGATTGTCCCAGCCATCACCCAAATAAGACTGCCACTTTGGGTTGGTCGGTTCAGCGGCAGCCAGAGCCTGATACAGCTTCAAGGTGCCTTCGTATTGTGTCTGCGCCGCGGCAAAATCGCCACGCGCTTCGAGTACGCGCCCGGCATTGTTTTGCGCTGTCGCAAGATCGAATGCCAAGTTCTTGTCTTGCGGTCGGCTGGCGTGTGATTTTTGCAGCAGCACGACTGCTGCCTGGAAATTTTCCGACGCTTGCGGAAGCTTGCCTTGATACCATGCCGCCTGGCCGAGCCACTTCAGGCTGTCGCCCCAAACCGCTTGACGGGTTGCATCGGCCGGCTCCCGTTTTACCAGCTCCGCTGCCAACGATGCAGCCGATTTATAGGTTTTTTCCGCTGCGGCGAGCTGGCCTTGTGCGGTCATGCGCACGCTGCCGATTTTTTCCAGCGCTTTCACCCGCAACAACAATGCGGAATCGGTTGCATCGGCTGCCGACAGTGAATCGAAATAGGCCAATGCTTTGTCGTCCACCGCTTGCATGATGTCAAAGCGATGCACCTGATCCAGTTTGTCGCCGAGATCGCCCAGCATGAAGCCGACGAGGTCTTCGGCCTGTTTCTGCCGGCGCTCGGCGGCTTGTTGCGCGATCACCGCGTCATGGCGCGCGATCAGCGCAGCGATCGCCAGCACACTCGTCACGCTCATCACGACCAGCGCCGCGGCGGCGATTGCCGTCATGCGCCGGACGCGGCGCTGCAGTTCGCGTTGCCGCAGCACATCGAAACCCACGCCAAGCAGGCCGGCGATCAGTTTGAGTTTGGCGTCGGTTTTGCCGTCCTTGCCTTTGCGCGCATCCGCAGCGATCGGTTCGGTGCGTTCGCCGGTGGGTTTGCCGTTCGCATCGAGCGTGCAGCGCAGTGCTGGACAAAAACACTCCTGTGCTGCGCCTCCGGGGATGTCGCTGGCATTCGGCTCGCCATCGACTATCAGACAGAAGATGCGGGCGGCGCGACCCATGCGTTTGTAGGCGAGCACCTCCTCGTTGACCCAGCGCGATGCCGCAGCGGATGGCGAGCAGATGACGATCAGGTTTTCGGATCGCGTCAGCGCGGCGTTGACGGTGCGGCCGAGGTCTGTGGCGCTGGCCAGTTCTTCGCGGTCGCGGAACACCGGCGCGAGACGGCGCGGAATGATACCGGTGTCCGTCTGCTGTCCGACCAGCCGCTGCGGCACGCGATAGGTTTCCAGCGTCTTGTGCAGCCAGCTCGCCCACACTTCGTCGCGGTGGCTGTAGCTGATGAAGGCGCGGTAAACGAAGCTGGAATCGGACAGCGGATCCATCGGCATGAGCTGCCACCCTTCGCTCCCCTACAACGGATTCACTCTAACATACCGTGAACTACGTCTTGCTGGTTGCCCGCCGTTACTCTATGAACTTCCCGGCCGGGCGCGGCCGATTGGATTTCAGCGTGACGAATCGCGGCTCTTCCTCATCGAGCTTCAGCGCGATCAGTTCGCCGCCCCAAACGCAGCCGCCGTCGATGGCGTAGATACCCAATCCGGCAAAGCGCCCGAGCGTGGACCAGTGCCCGCACACGATGCGGATGTCGCGCCGCTCCATGCCGGGAACCTCGAACCAGGGATACAAGCCGGGCCGCTGCGTGCCGGGCGGACCTTTTTCGTGATAGGCGATGCGGCCGCGTGTGTCGCAGTAACGCACGCGCGTCATGACGTTGATCGTGGCGCGCAGCCGGTCCATGCCCTGCAGACGCGGCGTCCACAGGTCCGGCTTGTTGCCGAACATCGATTTCAGCAAGCGCCGCGCCCCGTCGCCGGCGAGGCGCTGCTCGACTTCGCGCGCGGCACGTTCGGCGCGCTCGACATTCCAGCGCGGTGCGAGTCCGGCGTGCACGAGCAGGAAATTCAGCGCGCGGTCGATGTGCAGCAGCGGCCGCGTGCGCAACCAGTCGAGCAGTTCCTTGCGATCCGGCGCGAACAGCACTTCGCGCAATTCCTCGTTGACTTTCCTCTGCTCGTTCTCCTCGCGCTCGGCGATCGCGAGCAGCGATAGATCGTGATTGCCGAGTACGACGATGGCATTCTTGCGCAGCGAATGAACGAGACGGAGCACGGCCAGCGACTGGCCGCCGCGATTGACCAGATCGCCACAGAACCACAGCGTGTCACGCGCAGAGTCGAACTGGATTTTTTCCAGCAGCCGCGCCAGTTCGTCATAGCAGCCCTGCACGTCGCCGATGGCCCATGTGGCCATTAGCGCCCAGCTCCGCGAGCACCATCAGTCAATTCCGGCGCTTTTCGCCGCGATCCCGCTCTATCTGGACAAGCCGCGCGAATGATGCGGCCGGCGCGCCTTCGCGCCTGACCTTTTCTTTTTGCAACACCGGTCGTGCCGCGGACCCGATTCCGCCGCGACG
>Ga0207680_10000101_pt1 | contig 39310 bp, 48 predicted proteins | sample KBSS23metaG_FD_184321 | JGI IMG/M metagenome (GOLD analysis project Ga0207680, IMG submission 184321) | Switchgrass rhizosphere microbial communities from Kellogg Biological Station, Michigan, USA - KBS S2-3 metaG (SPAdes) (version 2) | ecosystem: Host-associated > Plants > Roots > Rhizosphere...
CCCTGGCAATCGGCGCGCAGCCAATCGATTGGGCTTCGGTGCAATGGCACCGGCGGCGGTTCCATGTATTGCGGCGGGCAGGCGCCGAGCCATTCGGCGTTGCCGGTGCGGCAAACCCAGTGCCCCGCGAGCGAAGGGTCGAACGCGACCAGGTCGACGATTTCGCCTTCGGCGATCGCCGCCTCGGGGTTGGTGCTTTCTGGTGTGTTTGGGTGTTCGGCGCGAACCGGGATGAGAAAGGCGCCGAGCTCGCTGTCAGGGTTGGGCTCAAATAGCAGTCGGCCGACCGGCCGCACCAGCGCGAAAGCCGGGCCCGCCAGGTCAAGCGCCCGCTGCGGAACGCCGGCCTGCAGCAGCTCGCGGCGCCGCAGGGGCGAGGTATCGCTGAGCGCGGCGAGGTATTCGGCATCGAGGTCGATCATCCCCGCAACCGCCTGCTCGGCAAACCCTGGCAGCCGATGCAGCGACCATTTTGGTTCTCGAGCGCCGGCGGCCCCTCTCGCACCCAGCAGCGGCTCATTTCGGAGTAATGGCACTCGGCCGGGCGGCAAGCGGCTCGCGACGCGATCCACTCGGCGAACATCGCCAATTGCTGCGGCGTATAGGTGTCGGCGGCGCTCACGGCGCGCCGTTCTCGATTCGGTCGCGGTACCGCGACAGCGCCCGCGCCAGCACCCGGCGCACCGGGACGGAGACATGCTGCACGCCGCCCTTTTGCGGCCCGCGGCTTGCCTCTATTTCGACGAGGGAGAAATCATCCGGCGGCGAATTGAAATTCGCCGGTGGTTGCCGTATTTGATTTTCTGCCATTAGATGATCCCCTAGATTTCTTGTGGCTGACCTGCGACCCCTGACGCCCGGCAGATCGCGCCTGCCGGGCGTCTTCGTTTGGTGGGTGCAGCGCCAGTTCGAGGCCGACATTGGCGCGCCGCCGCGAGATCATCGCGGGCGCGAAGATGCTCTCGGCAAAGCACCACAGCGCGACCGCGTCGGCTTCGTCGTCGTCGGCCACGGCATATCCGAGGAGCCGCGCCATCTTGATGGTCGCAGCCTTCTTTTCCGCGCGCTGCCGCGGTGCTGGGCCACCGAGGAAGGCACGAGTGATCTCCGATGGGCGCGCCTCATAGCAGCGCACGCGACGCTCGACGCAGATGGCCTCGGTAAAGCCGGCGAAGGCGAATAGCCGCCTAATTGTCAGGGCATTGGCCGGCGCTGAGAACCGGCTATTCGGCCCCGGCATGTAGGGCGATTCAAAGCAGACGACCGTCGGCTGGATTTCGTCGAGTTTGCGGCAGAGCCAGGTGCGGAAGGCCGACAGCACTTCGCCGTTGGAGCGGTTGCGGCCGAAATCGTGCGCTCCCCAGGTGGGTGGTGCGCCGATGACGCCCTGGCAAAAGCCACTTCTGGTTGCTAGGTCCAAGGCCAATATCATAAGAGTTGAACCCGGCGGGCGCCCTTTGCCGAATTGCACGATCGACAAAGAGGTTGAATGTTCGTGATGTCGTCAGTCCCGCCTATCGCAAGCGGAATGATGTGATCACGAGTAAGAGCGCGCTTCTGCCCGCACTTGGCGCAGCGGCCGCGGCTTCGAGAACAGAGCGCAAGCCAGTCTTTTTCTGAATGCGACCCGGAGCAGCCGCTTTTCCTTACGCGATATCGGCGACCCTTTGCCCGTTGTCGTTCAACGGCAGAAGTTGAGACGTCCGCGTCGTGCGATTGAGATGCGGCCTTGCAGCGGATTGAACAAAAATGACCGCGCCCATTACCTATTTCATGCCGCTGGATCTCAAACGGCGTACAGCAATGTTCGCAAACCACAGATTGCAGCCCGCCGCGCCATTTGGGATTGCTGGCACCGGCCATGCCGGTGCGACGACAGGGCTCGCTACAATAGTTTCGCTTGCGGACAGCGGAGGCGTAGCGCGCAAATTCCGCGCCACAAGTCGCGCAGACGCAATTGACTCGGTGCGCACCATCGCGCCAGGCGATGCGCTTCACTGGCGGTGCTATCCGCGGGCTTTTCAGTCCGTTCTCCAGCGCCAGGATCATGCCCGGCTAAACCCCCGCGTCGGCCTCGGCTTCCTGCTGCTGCTTGCGGGGCCGGCCGCGCCGCCGCTTCGGCTCATCGGCGCCATTGCCCAGCGCCATCACGCGCTCGCGCTCGGCTTCGCCGTCGGCCAGGCCGAGCATGTAGTCGGCGTGGCCGGGTTCGCCTTGTGGGTACTCGTCGGCGTAGTCGTGGCCACCGTTGAGTCCGTCAATGCGGCCGAGGCGTCGGGCGTTGTCGTCGGGTGCTGCGGCGCCGTTGCCGCGGCGGCGCTCTGCGGTTTCCGCCGCCGCCACCCAATCCATGACGCCGCCGATGTGCAGCGCAGCAAATCCCTCGCGGATGGTTTCCAAGAGGGTGTCGCGGTCCTCGACCTCGAGCTGGGAGACGCGATAGATCGCGTTCCAGTCGGCCAGCTTGAATCCGAGCTCGCCCCGGATGGTCTTTGACTTGAACTCGTTGATCTCGGCGTGTAGCGCCTTCACCTCGGCGTCACGCTCGGCCAGCCACTGCACGGCGCTGCGGATGGTCTCCGCGCGGGCGGCGCTGTTGGAGAGGGATGCGTTATCGGCGGCTGACGCTAGCGATTGGGCCACGGTTTCCCCCTCTCGGAGAAATGTTTCTAGGCGGCGGTGCTTTTGGCGGGTTCCCGCAGTGACGGCACGGTGGTGGTTGGCCGACCCGGCACGGTTGCCGGCCACACGGCGTCTTCCGGCCAGTTCTCGGTGAACCAGCGCGCCGCTCTTTCGATCGACAGGCTGTTGCAACCGCGCCCCATTGCCAGCCGCACGAACAGCTTGTCGTTGCCGCCGGTCTTGCGGGTGCTGGCGCAGGCCCGCTGCCCGATGGTCGTCAGCGCGAGGCCGGTCGCGTCGCTGTAGGCGCGGGCGAGTGCGAGAACATCGGCGGCGGTCATGCCCGCATGCTGCTAGAAAACTTTCTGGCAGGCAAGAGGGGATTCCTGACGGCCGGCTTCCAGCCCAGCACCTTAAAAATCTATTGGAATTCGGCCGGCATCTGGCTATAGCATCTTAGAAATTATTCTAGGCTTGCGGCACCATGGACCCGGCGGCGGCAATGAAGCCACAGCGCGCAGATTGGGACGATGAAAAGTTCATATCGAGGTGCCGCGTCGCCGCCGTGCGCAAGGGCTGGACCCTTGAGGAGTTTTGCGAAAGGGCCGGGCTTGACCGTTATTATCTGACCAAACCGGCCGCGGTTGGCCGCCGTATTGATGCCGTCATGTCATTGGCACGCACCGCAGGCGTGACGCTCGAATGGCTGGCGGGGCTGGACGATGAGTTGCTGACGCTCGATTCCTCCGAGTTGGCGAGACTTGGTGCCGTCGCCAACGTCGCGGCGCACCTCTATGTCGCGATCAATCTGCAACGTTCCGACATGGACGCCAACGCCATCATCCGAAGCGTGCTGGAAGTGATCGGAAATAAGGCCCGCAAGCCGGCAAACGCTATCGCCGCAGGGACGAAAGCGGCGGCAACAGCCGGTAAAGGCGCGGCTCGCGCAGCACGAGCCCGTCATCCCCGTACCAGTTAAATCCATTCCAATAACCAATAATCCAATCGCTCGCATTCCCTGGCCCGATCACACACGGACCAAAGAACTCCCCATCTTTTACCGGGGCGTCAACTATTAGAGAAAACGCTGACAGCGTTGCTATTGCTTGGTCGGTCACAATTTGCCTCGCGGCTGGTCTGGTTTTACCTTTTACTTTATTTTCAACGCTCTCCCGATGCCGTTAACCAAGCGTAATTTGCCACGCCTGCCAGCGCAAGGGCTGGCTATAGAAAAATTTCGCAGGGCGGGGTTGCGTGCCTAGAAAAGTTTCTGCCATAGTGGTTGCCGGTAATGACGGAGAAGCCGAATGGCTGCCCCCACAGCCAGCATCGACCCCGATCTCCGGGAGCAGCTCTCAGAGCTCGCCCAAGGCCGGCTGCTGATCCCGCAGGCCGATGTGTGCCGGGCATTCGGCATAACGTCGGAAACGCTGACCCAGGAGATCGAGGCGGGCCGGCTGCGCTATGTGCTGGTGGGCAGCCGCCGCAAATTCAAGCCGGGCGACCTCGCCCACTATCTTCAGCAGCAGGAGCGCGGAGCTTGCGGCGCAAATCCCTCGTCATCGAGCGACCAGGCCGGGATGGCTGGTATTGCAATTTCCAGGTCGGAGGTCGTCGATTTCGCGACCGCCTTGGCGCGGACACCCGCGAGAGCGCCGAGGCCGAAGCCGCCGCCGTCTTCGCCGCCGCCAAGGCTGGTCGAGGAGCGCCCGCCGCCACGACGCCCGCGGCGCAGTTCACGCTCGGGGAAGCGCTCGGGCGCTATTGGGAAACCCGCGGCGCGCACGTCAGGAGCGCCGGCGACATCAGGCGACACAGTGAGACGCTGATCCGCGAGCTCGGCAACGACCTGCCGCTGGCGGCTCTCGGCACCCGCGACCTCGAGGATTACGTCGCCCGGCGCCGGGTGCGCAAGGCCCGGAACCAGGAGACCGGCAAGCTGGAGCTACGCGACCGCGCCAACGCCTCGATCAACCGCGAGATAGGCTTACTGCGCTCGGTGATCATCGCCGCCCGGCACTGGCGCGTCGCGGTCCCCGATATCGCTTGGGCGCGGGTCATGCTGCCGGAGCCCGACAAGGCGCAGACGATCCTCAGCCCGGAAAAGGAATCCGAACTGTTTGCGGCGTTGCGGCCGGATTACTGGCCGCTGATCGAGTTCGCATTGATCGCCGGGGTCCGCCTGGAAAACGCGATCGGCCTGCGCTGGGATCAAATCGACTGGCAAGGCCGCGCAATCACCTTCCGGGTCAAATCGCGGCGCCCCGGCGGCAAGCTCTTGGTGCTGCCGCTTACTGATTCACTGGCGCAGCTACTGGCTCGCGAGCAAGGGCGGCATCGCGAGGTTGTCTTCACGTACATTTGCCGCCGCAACCGCCACGACCCGCACCACGGCGTCATGCAGACAAAGGGCACCCGCTATCCATTTACCCACGACGGCTGGCGCAAGGATTGGATGGCAGCGCGGGACGCGATCGGCTTACCGGCGCTGCGCTTTCACGATCTGCGCCACACCGCCGCTACCCGCACGCTGGCGGCCTGCGGCAACCTCAACGTCGTAAAGGAAATGCTCGGCCACGCCGACATCGCGACGACGGCGCGCTATGCCAATTCGGACACAGCCCAGGTGCGAGCCGCAATGGAGCGGGCGTCGCAGCACCGGGCGCCAGCGCTGCGGGCAGTACTAGGCGAGGGCGGCTCGTGAAAACCTGCAACGGCTGCGGCGCGTGCTGCTCGGTCATGCCGGTCAAAGAAATCGGTCTCGCCGAATACACGTGGTGCAAGCACCTGGGTGGCGCTCACGAGAAAGGCGGCGTTGGGTGCCGCATCTACGAAACCCGCCCCTACTCCTGCCGCGCCTGGTCCTGCGAGTGGCTCAAATCAGACTGGCCGACCGAGATGCGGCCCGACCGCTTCGGCGTCATCGTCGACGAGAACCGCGACCTGATCCGGGTCAACGGCCAAGAGATGCCCGCGGCTCAACTCTGGGCGCTGCCCGGTCACGAAGACGATTTCAAGCGCGACGAGGTCAACGGGCTTATCTGCACCATCATCGAAGACCAGGGCCTTGCCGTCGTCTGGCACATGAAGGGTGGCGTTGCCCGCGTCTTCCTACGCGATCCCAAGACCGGCCAGATCGGCATGTCCGCGCCGCAGTCAGCCACCTCCAATGCCGACGATATCTTAGGCCCGGTCGGCGCCCGCATGTGGCGCGCCGAAACGCTGGCGGCAAAGTTTAATGGCACCAAAAGTGCCACCAAGGCTCGTCGCGGTAGCGAAAACGCTAGATAATTGAGAGGCTTGGCGTGGATACCCGGCATCTTCCCAAAGCAGGCGCGCTACCGGACTGCGCTACGCCCCGAAACGGCGGAACCCCTTGGGTTTCCTTGGGTTTTCTAGTCTGTCGCCGGCCCCGCCGCAAGAGCAAAAACGAACGGTTTGGCAACCAATCCCGGTTTTTACGCCACCAAAGTGACACCAGATTTCCCCACGTTGCCGGCCTGTTCCTCGCCGCCGCCCTCGCCTTCGACCCGCACGTCCTGCTGTTGTCGTGGTCGGCCGAGCGCCAGGAGCGGGTCCCCGCCACCTCTGCCGAGACCTGCCGCGCGGCCATCGACGCCATCGCCGCCGGTCGCTGGCTGGCCGACGACCCGCCGGTAGCGATGGCCTGCCGGCAGGGCTCGGCCTTCGCGCCGGGCGAGGGCTGCATCGTCGGGCACAACTGCCGTGGGAGCGGCGCGCGATGACGCTCGTTTCGAGAGTCCGCCACTGGTTCGGCTTGAACACCGGCTCGGTCATCACTGAATGGCGCGATGACGAGTTATGGATCGGGTTTGCCTGCGAATGCGGCGCGACGCATGGATGGCATAAGTCCACTCGCCAACCACGACTGCGGGCCAATGAGGACCGGCCGTGACCGTCCGTATCCTCACCGGCGATGCACTGGAGCAGCTTAGGTTGTTGCCGGATGAGAGCGTGCATTGCTGTGTGACATCGCCGCCCTATTACGGGCTGCGCGATTACGGCGTCGTTGGGCAGATCGGTCTTGAGCCGTCGCCCGACGAATACGTCGCCGCGCTGGTGGCGGTGTTCCGCGAAGTGCGCCGCGTGCTGCGGAAAGACGGCACGCTATGGCTGAACATCGGCGATAGCTATGCCGCAGGTAAACTCGGGCGGGCAGATCACGGTAGCGGCGACCTAACATCGCATCTCGGCCCAAAACGCGATGGCATCCCCGGCGGTTCTATAATGGGACCGGTTGCTCAGCGGCTCGCACCAGCAGGATACAAGCCCAAAGACCTGCTCGGCACCCCCTGGATGCTCGCCTTCGCGCTGCGCGCCGATGGCTGGTATCTGCGCCAGGACATCATCTGGTCGAAGCCCAACCCGATGCCCGAAAGCGTCACCGACCGCTGCACTAAGGCGCACGAGTACCTGTTCCTGCTGAGCAAAAGCGAGCGGTACTGGTTCGATGCGGCAGCGATTGCCGAAAAAGCCAACTGGCCTGGCGGCAGTTGGTGCCGATCCAAATGCTACGACGGCGACCAGACCGGCATGTTGCGTTCGTTCTACGGTAACGGTGCGCAATGGAAGGGCGGCGAAACCCGCAACAAGCGCAGCGTCTGGACCGTCGCCAGCAACCCGTGCGCCAAGGCGCACTTCGCGACATTCCCGCCCGCGCTGATCGAACCGGCAATCCTGGCCGGGTGCCCGCGCGGCGGCACCGTCATTGACCCGTTCGCTGGCGCCGGCACGACCGGGCTTGTTGCTGATCGGCTCGGCCGCGACGCGGTGCTGATCGAACTCAATCCCGCATATGCCGCGATGGCACGCGACCGCATCGAGGATGACGCGGGCATGTTCGCAGAAGTGGAAGCCGCAGAATGACCATCGCGATCCCCACGGTCATCGTCGGCATCGGCTTCCGCGGACCCGCCGCCCGCACCGCCGTCTCTCTAATGCGGCCCGGCGACGAGGTGGAGCTCGTGCGCGAGCCCAACAACCCGCACGACCCGCTGGCGGTCGCCTGCGTCTACCGCGGCATCCCGGTCGGCTACATTCCGCGGCAGGCGAACCAGCCGATCGCGACGGCGCTCGACGAAGGCCGCGACGTGACGTGCGTCGTGCGCGAGCCGCCCGAGGTGCGCGGCCCGGTGATCAGGAAGGAACCGAAACTCACCGTGTCATGGGAGGGCGGCCGATGATGACGTCGCGTCTCGAGGCGGTCCTGGTCGGCCTGCTGATCGCCGGGCTCGCGTGGGCGCTGGCGATATGACCGCTCCCGACGCCCGCGCCAAAACGCGCGGCCGCCCGCCGGTCGAGCGGCGGCGCATTCAGATGGCAATGCGGATCACACCCGAACTGCGGGACGAGCTGGTTAAGCGTGCCGAAGCCACGGGGCGCTCCATCACCCAGCAGATGGAAATGCTGCTCGAGCAAGCCCTGCTGATCGACAAGCTGTTGGGCCAAACCGTGGTGTTGCAGCTAAGCGCAGAGCGTCGCCTGCTGCTCCAACAGGAGCTGTATCACGCGGTGCACACGCTGGAGGCGCAGGCAAGGGTTGCCAAGGCGGGCAGCACGCGTCAGCGGGCCCTCACGCGGCGCGCTGCCGATTTGCGCTCCGTTGCGGACCAGCTCGCATGAGACGCAGCCGCCGCAAACTCAGTCGCGCCGAATTAGCCGCCAAGGTCGACCCCGTGTTCCGAGATCAAGTCGCGACGCAGCAAACGCCTGACTTTTTCGCGCGGGCGATGCTCTGCGTCGTGGTGGCGGCTGCGACCGGGAAGACCCCTATTGAGATTGCCTATGAGCGTTACCCTGACGACGAGGCCACGCAGGAGATCGTGCGCCGCTCCTGCGAGACGCCGCCGTGATCGCAGTCACGCATTTCCTGCTGCGGGTCACACGCTACGGCCCGCTGGTGCCGGCCCGGTTGTGGTGGTGCGACAGCGAGCCGGGCGTGCCCGACAACAAGCTCGACCGCGGCCGGCTGTCCCTGTACCCGCGCGCCGACATCGCCGGCGTGGAAGCCGACCCGGACATCCTGCTCGATCGCCTGGGGTTCCGGCGGCGCGGCGATAGCGGCTCGTTGCCATCCGAGGTGCTGCCGGCGCTGGCTGACCCGAAGCGGCTCACCCCGCGCCCCTTGGAGCACTGGGCCTACACCAAACCGATCAGCGAAGCCGAATACCGCTGGCGCTTCGACGCGCTGCGCCGGGTCGAGGAGCGCAACCCGGACGATCCGCGGCTGAAGACTCGCCGGCGGCTGGCGGCGGCCGACGTCGAGGTGCCTGATTTCAGCCGGGAGGAGGCGCTGCTGTGACCAACCAACTCGTCACCGAAGCCGCGGTACTGCCCGACATCGATGAATATGCCGGCATGTCTGCGGTGGACATCGCGCACGCGGTGATCAACTGGCCCGAGGGATCGGAGGATCAAATCCGCGCAATCTCCGCGCTGCGAGCGCTGGTCCCCGACCGGCACCACAATCGCCCACCGTTGGCCGAGGCGATCGACGAGGAGCTGTCCGGGCGCCGCTCTCGCGCCGACCAGCTCCTGGCCGTGGCGGCGCGCAGCGTCATCGTGGACGAGGCGTCGGCAGGCAAGGTCGTCGACCTGACCCGCCAGCTAAAGGAGCTGCACGACGAGGTCGACAAGGCCCGCCTCGCACGCACCGAGCCCTACCGCGATGCGGTGAAGCTGATCAACCACAGCTACGACGCGCTGAAGCTGAAGCTCTCGCTGGCGATCGGCGGCACCAGCGGGCGCGATGGGCTCGCCCGAATGCTGACTGCGTGGGATGACAAGCAGCGCGCCGCGGTGGAGGCCGAGCGCCGCCGCCTGGCCGAGGAAGCCCGCAAGCGCGAGGAGGAAGCCGCCGCCGCCCGCGCCGCTGCCGAGGCCAAAGCACAGGCCGGCAAGATCGATCCAGCCGCCGAGCTCGAGGCGCTGCGCGCCAGCGACGAAGCCGAGCGGCTGGCGCGCCGGGCCGACGCGATCCGGCACGAGCCGACCCGCTCGCAGCTTGGGCAGACGACGAGGCGCAAGCAGATCCGATTTGAGATTCAGGATTTCGCCGCACGGCTGCGGGACATCATGCGCTCGCCGCGGAAAACGCAGGTCGAGCAGCTCGTCCACAAGCTGACCGAGCATGAGCTGCGCGACCTCGGCGTCGCCGCCATCGAGAGCGGCGTGCAGATGGTCGGCGTGCGCGCCTGGGTCGAGGAGGGAGGGGTCAGTGTCCGACGATGAACAAAGACCCTGAAAGCTGGACCCGCGTGAGCGTCGATGCAGTTTGCGCCGGCAGCCCAGCGCAAATTCGCAACGTCCTCGGGATGGCGTTGGAGGATATCAGCACTTTGGCCATGCAAGTTTATTACTGGCGAGAAATAGCCAAGGTTCGTGGCAGGACATTGGAGCAAATAGCCGCCGATCTATGGCGGGCCGATAATCCCGATGCGTCGGTGTTCGATTGCGACGCGAATACAAAAGAATTTTATCGAGCGAGAGCGCGCCGACTAGAAGCCGGATTAAAGGAGGATTGAAATGGCGCAGACTCAAGAAGTCGCCACCAAGCCGCGGCAGAACATGGCCGAACGGTTCCACCAAGATCTCGATGCCTACACGCCGAACCTGAAGGACGCGCTGCCGGCCGACATCCCGGTCGAGCGGTTCAAGCGGGTGCTGGTCACCGCAGTCTCGACCAACCCGGAATTGCTCTACGCCGACCGGCGCAGCCTGTTCAATGCGGCGATGCGGTGCGCGGTGGACGGGCTCTTGCCCGACGGTCGCCAAGCGGCGCTCGTCGTGTTCCGCACCGATGTCAAACAGCGCGACCCGAATACCGGCATCGACCATATCCGCAAGATCGACGCAGCGACCTACATGCCGATGCTCGCCGGGCTGCGGGAGCGGATGCGCAAATCGGGCGAGGTCGCGAGCGCGATCGCCGAGGCGGTGTTCGAGAAAGACCACTTCCGCTATCGGCTGGGCGACGATGCGATGATCGAACACGAGCCGCCGCCGCTCGGCGTCTCCCGCGGCCAGGTGATCGGCGCATACGCGATCATCCGGCTGAAGAACGGCGAAGTGATCCGCGACGTGCTCGACCGCGGCATGATCGAGGCTGCGCGCAACGTCTCGCGCGCCAAGAATTCCCCGATGTGGACGAATTTCTATTGGGAGGGCGCGAAGAAGACCGCGCTGCGGCGCGCCGCCAAGCAGGCGCCTTTCTCATCCGAACTGCGCACGGTGCTGGACCGCGATGAGGAGGAACCGGCGATCGGGCAGGATCTCGGCCCTGGACTGCTGCCGCGCCGCGAACCGGAACCGCGGCCCGAGCAGTATCAGATCAGCCGCAGCGTCGAGCCGACGGGCCCCGAATTCGCCGTGGTCGATCTCGACGGCGTCGAGAACCTCTATGGCAGCGCCGGTGCCGCCGGCGAGGCGATGCGGATCTGCCTCGACGAAGCGGCCCGGCTCGGCCCCGAGCGTCTCGAGGGTTGGTGGGAAAGCAATCAAAGTGCGCTGCAATTCTTGAACGCCGCCGGGTACGGCGATGTCGCGCTCGGCCTGGTCGCCGCCTACGACGCGGCGAAGCAACCCGCTTCTGCACCGCGCCGTGGGCGCCCGCCGCGGGCAAGCGAGGCGCCTGCCCCAGAGCCACCCATCGAGGAACAGGCCCCCCACGCGCCACCAGCGGGCGCCGACGACGATGACCCTTTCGGCTTGGCCGAAGTCGACCATCACATGCCGGCCGAGCCGCCGCCGCCGGTTGGGCCGGATCGGAGCGGGCTCGAAATCGCGGTGCCGCTGAAGGCTGGCAAGCGGGACTGGCGCACCTGGGCGCTGGCATTATTCGGCCCGAAGGTGCGGCGCTGCACGACCAGCAACGAGCTCGCCGACCTGCTCGGCGCCAACGAGCAAAACCTCGAAGAAGCGCGCGCCGCACTGGCGCCGGCCGACCGCGGGGAGCTCGAGCGCATCATCGCCGATCAGTGGCAGCGGCTGCCGGCGACCGGATGACGTGGCCGCAATTCCCCGGATGAGGGTATGCCATGACCGCTGAGCCGACACGGGTTCGCGGCGCACTCATGAGGATGCAATGGAACTGTTCCTATGGATGGGGCTTCGCCGCCGGCACAACACTGTCTTTCGGCATTGTCGCCATTATTCGAGGGATGTGGCTAATGCGAGGCGGCTGGAACGCCGCTCGCGCCGAAGACGAAGCGCGGCGCCGGCGGATCATCTCGGAGGCGTGCGACCGATCCTTTGGGCCTGACGGCGCAGCGCGGCGGCGGTGATCTACTGCATCCCCGCCAACCGTGCCCGGATAGCCTCGCACGGCTCTATCACGCTCAGCCACTTGCCGTCGCTGAGCCCGATCGCGCAGCGGACGGCGCCAGTAAATAACGGCGCCGCCCCGCCCCGCGGTGCCGGCCCGTGCAACGTCACAATCTGCGCCGGGTTTACCAATACTTCGCCACCATCGGCCCGGTGCAGCACCAACAGGTACAGTGCCGCAGCGAGGGCTAAACTCACCGCATCGCCGGCAGGAAAATATAAAGCCCGAGCAACAGCACCGCGACAAAGGCGAAATACACGTTGCTCGCGGAGAACGGCGCCATCGGCGGCAGCGGCAAAATCGTCAACAACCACAGGAACATTACGACGACGAATAAAATCTCTAAAATCATGGCGCGCTCCTTATCCGACGACCATAACCTGCCGCCGCCGCGTCAACACCGGATAGGTCGCGGCGGACCAGGCCGAGAACCCAGAGGGCGGCGTGTATTGCAGCGCGCCAGCGGTGTCCCGCAGGGTGAGCACAGCGGTTGCCCCGGTCGCCGCTCCCGTGGAACACGCTATGGTCACCGGCCATTGCGTCGATTGCACCGCAGCCCCGCCCGTAGCCGCCACCGGATTGCCAGCGGTCGTGCTTGCCCCGAACCAGGATCCGTTATTTTTGTTCCACCACATCAGGTTGGCGCCGGCATCGTAAGAGAGGCCGATCACGTCGCCGGAAGCGTAGGTGAGCCCGATCGAGGTGCCGGCCGCTGGGCCCTGCCACGACCCTGTCGGCAGCAGAAAATAGACATAAGCCAGTTGGGTCGTGCCCTGCGTCACGCCCCAATCCGCCGTTGCCAACCCGATCCCGACGTTGTTGTTGATCGTGCCGCCGACCAGCACCTCGGCATACCATTTTCCGGTACCGGATACATGCGTGACGAGACTGCGCGCCCCCTGGCGCGCTGCTATTGAGTACGTCGCCACCGTGTTAGACGCCGACAGCGTGACTCCCGTGGCCGCGTCATCGCTGTATCCGAAGCCCGACGAACTCGCGCCATCGAGCTCGAGCGCCACCATAATCGTGACCGCGGAGGAGGCGCCCGCCGCCAACGGGTTCGCCGGGGTGGCAACGCTCTGCCCGCCGCTGGCAAACCACGATGTTTGCCCGCCGCTGTTTTGGATCGTTACGCTAAAGCTCGTCGAGCAGACGTAACCGACGTAATAGGTCGTGCCGGCTACAATGTTCAAAGGCGTGGTCAACGCGAAGCGATTGTAACCGGCCGCGGTGGACGTTACCTGTGCGCTCGACGCCAGCAGCACACTGTGCGCGGAGTCGTAGATCAGCGCCTTGAAGGTCGTGCTGGCGGTGGCGTTGAAGCAGTCGAGCAGAACGGCAACCGCCGAGCCGCTCCGCGGAGCAACGAACGGCGTCAGAAATATCGAAGCGGCTGGCGAGCTGCCGCTGCTGCGGCTTACCGGCGCAAAGCCAAGAAACCCGCCAGTCGGCATCAGGTACGCGTGCCGGCAAGGTTGATGCCGAGCTTTGCCAGCGTGGCGTCGGCCGTTGCCGGGCCGGTCAGGGTCAGCACATCGCTGGTGCCGTTGAAGGTTGTCGTGCTCGACAGCGTGACGGTGGCCCCGGTGCCCGCCGCAGCCCAAACGAAGGTCGCAAACGGCGTGCCGTTCTTTGCCATCGTCAATGTCGTGGAACCGGTCGCTGCCGTGCCCGCCGTGCCGTTGCTGCCGGCGCCGCCGCTCGGGAACGAGCACGCAGGCGGGATAAAGCGGGCGAGTTCCTCGGCGTTGGTCATTGCCAGTTCGGCGGTGAAGATGAAATTAACCGGCAGGCTTCCGGTTGATGCCGCCGTTAGGCGCCCCTTCGCATCGACGGTGAGCGAGGTATGCGTGTAACTGCCGGCCGTCACGGCTGTCGTTGCCAGTGTCGCGCCCTGGCTGCCGCTGCCCGGCCCCGCAGCGACATCGCCGGTCAACTGCGTGATGCCGCCGCCGCTGCCATTGGCCGCCGCCGTCAAGCGCCCCTTCGCATCGACCGTGATATTCGCCGCGGTATAGCTTCCAGGCGTCACGGCGGTGTTGGCGAGGGTGGCTGCCTGGCTGCCGCTACCGGGCCCGGCGGTCACATCGCCCGTAAGCTGGTTCAACCCGGCGACCGGGAGCGCGGCCTGCACAAACGCCGTCGTCGCAAGCTGCGTTGTGCTCGTTGCTGGCGCGGCTGTCGGCGCGGTGGGCGTGCCGGTGAGCGCCGGGCTGGCAAGCGGCGCCACCGCGGCCCAAGCCGCATTGAGCCGGCCATAGGAGGTGCCGTCGCTCGGCGCGTCGGTGATGCCGCCGCCGCCCGTGCCGTTAGCCGCAGCCGTCAAGCGCCCCTTGCTGTCAACGGTGATGTTTGCGGAGGTATAGCTGCCCGGCGTCACGGCGGTGTTGGTGAGGGTCGCAACCTGAGATCCCGTGCCGGGCCCGGCGGCGACATCGCCGGTCAACTGCGAGATGCCGCTGGCCGGCGTTGCCGTGATCCAGCTCGGGTCGGCAGTTGTGCCGCCGGTGCGCAAAAGCTGGCCCGCGGTGCCCGCCGCCAAGGTGCGCCAGCCGCTGTTGTCGCGGTAAATAATCATCCCGCGGGCGGCGCCCAGGATGCTGTCGAATATCGCGGTCAGCGTGTTGCCGATCGGCACCGCCGAACCACCGCTGATGTTCGACATGACCCGGCTGTTGCTGATCGCCGTGGCGCCGGGCGGCGCGGTCCAGCTTGGGTCGCCGCTGGCGCCGCCGGTTTGCAGGATCTGCCCGGTCGTGCCGGGCGCCAACCCGGTCCAGCCGCTGTTGGTGCGGTAGAGCAGCGTGCCGCGGCTGCTGCTGATGATAGCGTCGAGAATGCTCGACAGAGTGTTCGCGCTCGGCGTCGCGGTGCTGCCCGAAATGTTCGCGATGAGGCGCAGGTTGGCGATAGCCGCCCCGGTCGTCGGCGCGTTCTGCCACGAGGGGTTGGCCGCGGCGCCGCCGGTCGCGAGGAACTGCCCGCTGGTGCCGGGGGATAGCATCACCCAGGCGCTCGCCGAGCGGTACAGCACGGCGCCCTGCGTGGTGCCGAAGATGTGATCGAAGACCAGGGTCAGCGTCTGTGGCGTCGGCGCCGCGGTGCTGCCGCTGATATTCGCCAAGATGCGGTCGCTGGCAATATCGGCCAGCGACACCGTGCCGGTCGCCGTGATCGGCGAGCCGCCGGTCGTGATGCCGGTGCCGGCGCTGATCGAGGTGAGCGTGCCCGAGCCGACCGGGGCGTCCCACATCACATCGGCGCCCGCGCCTTGCGTCTTGAGATAGTAGCCGCTGGTTCCAGGGGCCAACCCCACCCAGCCGCTGACGTTGCGCGCCAGGATGGTGCCGCGGGCGTTGGTCAGGATGTGATCGAGGATAGCCGAAAGGGTCTGTGGCGTCGGTGCGGCCGAGGCGCCGCTGACATTTGCCAGGAGGCGGCTGTCGGCGACGGCGGCCAGCGATACGATGCCGGTGCTCGTGATGTCGGCGCCGCCCGTATCAATCCCGGTGCCGGCCGAGATCCTGACGACACCGGAGGCCCCGACTGCCCAAGTCGGATCGGCGCCGGCATCGTGCGTCTGCAGGAATAGACCCTCGGCACCCGGAGGCAACGCGAGCCAACCCGTGCCGCCGCGGTAAAGCAGCGTGCCGCGTACGCTCGTCAGGAGCACGTAGTCGAGGAAATCCGACAGCGTGTTCGGCAGCGCCGGGCCGGTCAGCCCGGAAATGTTCGCCATCATCGTCCGGTCGGCGACCATCATCCCGGCCGGGAGCGCGTCGACATATGCCTTCGTTACGGCATCGCCGGGCAGGAGCGGGGCGGGCAATCCAGTGATGCTGCCGCCGACGATGTGGACATTGTTGGCGTCCTGCACCGCCATCGAGCCGAGATAGGAATTCACCCATGTCTCGGATGCGGTGCTCCACCGCAGGACGTGCCCCTCGGCCAGCGGATTGAACCCCGGCGGCTCGTCGACATCGACATCGGCCAGCGTCGACAGCAACGTATCGACCGAGCCAAACAATTGCAGGAAAGCCGGCGCACCATCAATTTGAAGGTCAGGGTCGAACATCGGCGCAGCCGGGATCGAAAGCTGCACCAGAAAGATGCCGTACCGCACCGTGCTGGTATCAGCTATCCACGGATTGCCGGTAGTGACGGTGAATACATCCAGTTCCGCATACGAAGCACCCGCCTCATACTCGCCGCGCCAGCGGAACGTCAGCACCGGCAGCGTAAACGGACCCATCACCGTGCCATCGGTGAGGGTTATCGTCATCTGCGTGCCGCTGACGCTTATCGAGGCGATGCCGACCGGCTGGGCGGGGTTGCTTTGCAGATCGACAATCGCCTCGGCCAACGCCCAGAAATTGTTGTCGACCTCGGTCGGCTGAAGGTTTGCGCCCTTGCCCGATCCCCACGGTCCCGGCAGGCGAAAGGTCAGATCCATTTAACTAACCGCCGCAATCATATTCGACCGAGATCCAAATCCCGTCGCCGGGATGATCGCCGGGAAAGCCAAAATGCGGCGGCTCGGCGCGCATGGACGGAATAAACGGCTCGGAAGGCCGGGGCGCCGCCGCCACTGGTGCCGCGCCCGGCAATGTGTAGGCCGCATAATCAGCGGCAACCGTGCATGCGACATCGAACTTCCCGATCTGGATTTCCGGCCCGTTAAACTCCACGCTCCCGTCGCCAATAATCGGGGCGCTTAGCGTTGGACTAAACGGTGGGCGTTCTAACACTGGCACCGGATTGCCGGCGGCATTGTTATATGGCGGATAGGGTGCTCTGCCCGGAAATATCCAAAGCCCCGCCAGGAGGGGCAGAATGTCGGGGGTTGCGGGAGGTAAGACACCTCGCCATGCGATGCGTATCGTCAGGGAGCGCGCGCCGAGGCCGGGAATAAAAAACAGATACGGATTGTCAGGAGGCGGGGTTGTCTGGTTGGCGACAGCGGGGTTCCAGTGAACGCCCCCATGCTCGACCAACATATTTGCAGTCCCGGAGTAAGGCTGCGGCGGGAAGCCGCCACCGCCGGGGAACCACCCGCCGAGGGGGAACCACCCGCTGCCGCACTGAGTGCCGTCTCCACCACCGGGATCGGTCGGCCCGTCGTCCGCCCAATGCACCGCAACGATGCGTGACCACGGGTCTTCGACAAAGACCATTATTGTTGATTCTTCATGTTCCAAGTTTCCTTGCCGGTCGTCAGTATCGGGCTCCCCGATGGCGGGGCCATCTTCGGCTTGAACTCATCCAATCTCGGATCGAGCCCGCTGGCGATGTACTGTTGGTCGGCAAGGGTTTGTGGCGCGGTCTCTTTTTCTTCGAGGCCGAGCCGCACCTTTCGGGCGCGGGCGACATCGACATAGTTTTCCGGCTTGCCCGGTTGCTCGATTCGGATGATGTCGCTGTCCCGGTCTTGCTCGGTGAGATCGACCTCCTTCTTCCGCTTCTGCGTATTGAAGTCCACTCCGGTGAACCGCACCGAGGGCATCGTCCCCTTGCCGCCCCAGGTCAGGTGTGCCCGTTCCTGCGTGCCTTTCGGGGTCGCCGGGATGACCGTGCCGCCGAGTGAGTCCGGCGAGGCGAACGGCCGAACTACATATTCAAACCCGTGCGGCATGGCTTATTCCGAGGCCAGGTCGATGGTCTTCGGCAATGACAACTGCGTCAGCGCCGGAAAGAAGTTTGTGTGAAACTCCGAGCCTTGAACCGGGCGCAGGTCCAGCGTGATGGTGGTTGTCATTTCCTGCGCCTTGGTAAGAGGATCGCCATTCGTCGGCGCAATGGCTTCCTGATATGCGCTGAGCTCGGTTAGTTGTTCTTCGAGCCCATTCTCGACGGTGCAGAAATTAACCGCCTCGTCGGCGCCGAAAAACGCGAGGTTGATGCCGTCGTCGGAAACCACGAAAGCATCCAGCGTCTCATAGGCGAGCTCGTCCTCGATCAGCGGGTACTGCGCGCCCGCCACAACCTGCCAGCCCCGCTCGACATAGGGATCGTCGACGTAGGTGTTTTCCCCTATCGCGGCGACGCTGGGCGTGCCGTTGCCGATGGTGCAGCCGATCACGAATTCGCCGCTCATAACCCCATCGGCGCAGCGCAGCGTGTAGCTCTTCACCTTGCCGGTGGCATTGCCGCCCGGCAGGCGGCTGTCGAGCAGGGTGATCGAGTGCCGCAGCCCAATGTCGAGCGCGGTGCGCCAGTCGGTGGCGAGCGTAACCTCGACCGAGCGTGCCCTCGCCCGCATCTTGGCGCGAGCCGCCAGCAGCAGGTACTCGAAGCTCGCCGTGCCGCGGTCGGTCTGGAAATAGCTTTTGTATGCGAGGTCGCCAATCGGCACGCCGCCGCCAGGGTCGACGCCCTGCCCGACGTAATCAGAACTGAGCTCGATGCTCTCCCGGTCGCTGTCGGCGCTGTCCGACAGCACCCGCTGCACATCGGCCGTCAGTACCGCGCTCACCGTCTCGGTGCGCGGCCGGTCGGCGCGGTACTCGAGATTCATGCGGATGTTGTAGGTCTGCAGCGGAAAGCTCAACACCACCCGCTCCAGCCCTTGGCCGAGCACTATCTCGGAATCCGATGGCGGGTTATCGGCGGCGCCGCTGATCTGATCGATTACCGCCGTATAGTTGACGTTGTAGTTCAGTGGCGCAAGCCACCCGCCCTTATTGTTGACGCTGGCTTCCTCGATGAAACACAATGGCTTGCCGCTTGCGTCGGTGAGGCTAGACAATGACCAGCCGCCGCCGATGTTGGTGCCCGGCTTCGGCCAACTATTTAGCAACCCGTCGCCGTAGAGCGCCTGGATCATTCCGCTGCCGCCGGTTCGCAACCACAGCGGGTACGTCTTTTGCAGGTTGTGCGGCAGGTTGCCGTAGGGTGCCGCGCCGACATCCTTGAATGCCTGCACGAGGTTGGGCGTCACGTCGATGATGCCCTGCCCCTGCTGCGACCACGACACCGTGCCCTTGACGGCGGCCGCCACCAGCGGCGGCTCGCCATAGGCCAAAGTGAAATGGTCGTAGAGCGCCTGATCCTCGCCGATCGTGACCGTGCCGTCCTCGCCCTGGATGATGTCGCTGATCGACAAGGCGAGGCTGGTGCGGTCGATGTGCCAGAGGGCGCTGTAGGTTTCGAGCACCGTGTCGGCGCTGATATTGGCGGCGAGCCACACCGGATCCCAATACGGCAGCACCTGTAGCGAGGCGGCGAGCGATGCCTTCTGCGCGTTGTAGTCGTCGGGCCGGGCGAGGAATTGCAGCTCGACCACTTCCGCCGCCGCGAGGCGCGGGATGCCGACGAGCCGGCCATTGAACAGAGGCACGAGATCGGGCTCGCCGTCAGGCCACGCCTGATCCCAGGAGAGCCAGCACCAAAGATTGCGCCCGGCGGCGAGCAGGCCGACGCCCGGATTTTTCAACCCGACCGTGAGCGTGGCAAAGTCACCTTCGCTCTGGGATATCTCAACCGAGATCACGTCCTCGTCGAACCGGGCGTGCAGCGCCGGATCGAACGGCGCGTCAGGCGTGCGCGGCCCGGTGATGGTGAGGAGAGCGCCGATCTCGGCCGAGCTCGCCGGCTGGTCGATGGTGATTGCGGTGGCGCCGCTGGCGGGCGCGACAAAGGTGGCGCCGACCGGGATGCCGTTGCCGCTGACATTGTAGGAAAGCCCCTCTGTGAGGCTCGACAGCGAGGCGGAAGGGATGCCGGTGACGGTGTACCAGTCGCCGCTGGGCATGCCACCCAGCGCCGCCGGGAAGTCGCCGCTCGCCGTCGCGGTGACCGGCCGCGACTCGACGAGATAGGCATTCACATCCTCGACCAGATGCACGGTGACCAGGGTCCACATCAGCCCCGAGGTGCCGTCCCATGTCATGAATGCCGTCGATACCGGGAACTCGCCGGCATCGCCGACAGCCGTGCCCGCGATGCTGTAGACGGTGCCGGCCACAAGCTCGGCGCCGTCGAGGAACACCTCGTCGCTGCCCGCCTCGAAACTGCCGAGCACGGTGCCGATCGAGACGGCTTTCGTCGCGAGGAAGGTGGCGCTGCGGGAGGTGCTGCCGGCCGGTGCGATGTTGATCGAGCCCGGCGCGCTGATCGTGGCGTCGGGGATCGCGACGGTGCCGGCGGCAAGGCCCGGCCCGGCGAGCGCATAGTATTCGTTGTCGGTGAGCTTGCCCGGCGCCGCCAGCCGCATGATCTGGGAGTCGACGTCAGCGACAATGCCGACAGTCTCCAAGACGCCGCCGTGCGTGTTGCCGGTGGTGACGAGCGTTATCTGGTCTTCGATGGTGCCGCCGGCCCAGGCCCAGTAGAACGGCCCCGCCATTCAGATTTCTTCCAGCACCAGCGACCACGAGACGGCGGCGTCCCACTCCTTCCGCTCGACCTGGAGCTCGACAATCAGCATGGCGAAATGCGGGCGGTAATAGGTGTAATCGCCCTCGACGCGCTCGCTGCCGGTGACGGGAGTGCGCCCCGGCGTGCCGCCCGCGGTCAAGTACGCGAGCTCGACATGCGCGTCGACCGCGACCTCCATCCCGACCCAGAGTCCATCGAGCGCGGGTGGTGCCTGATCGTCGCCGCCAACCTCCAGCCGGTACTTGCGCATCTGCGGCGCGGCGAGGCTGATGAGCCCGCCGTTGACGGTGCGCGCCAGCTTGTCGTCGCCTCGCGCCTGCGCAATCGGCGCCAGCGTGCCGGTGAGCCCGCGGGCCGAGAACGGGTTGACGCCCGGCGCCGCTGCCGCGATGTCGAACCGGATGTCGAGCGCGGTCGAGACGTAGCTGAGCATTTAGTGGCCGCCGTACCACGACGGCTTGGTGCCGGCGCTGCGCATCCGCTGCCGGTGCGCCTCGGTGACGAGCGAACTCACGACGCTCTCGGACCCGGAGAGCGCGAAAGCGTGCCCGCCGAGGTGGAGGTGCACGGGCGTGCCGCCGCCGGCCCCGACCAGCCCGCCCGCGGCAAAGCGCGGCACCAGCCCGCCGCCGGCATAGCCGAACGGGTTCTGCAAGCCGTTGAGCGCCGCCATGAAGCGCGGGCCCCAGCGATTCACCGCGGCGGCCCGCATGACGAACTCGCCATTGCTGAGCCGCGCCAGGATGCTGTCGCTGGTGGCGGTGCCCGGCCCGCGTACCGCGCCGCCCGATGCCATCGGCATCGCCGGGATGCTCGGGTCGCCGGCTGCTGCGCCGCCCGTGACGCTGCCAATCGCCCCGCCGATCTCTTTAGCTTTTTGCACGATCCAATCGACAGTTGCGGTCCAGGCCTTTGTGATCCAATCAATCGAGGATTGAAACGCCGCGTTCAGCCCCGCGAACATTTGGTCGAACGGCAACAGCTTCGCGGTGTCGGCCCATGCGTCTTGGAAATCCTTTAGTAGCTGCGGCCAGAAATTGACGAACGCTTCTTTCCACGCCGGCAGTGTTACCGTCAGGAAATCGGCGAGCATGTTGTTCATGCTGACGCCAACCGAGAGCCGCAGTTGCTCACTGCCGGCGTTGATCTCGCGGAACCAAACGTTGACCCTTTCCTTGGCTTTGTCGAGATCCTCCTGCTTCAGGATTTGATCCTCAGAAACCCCGCGCGCCGTTTGCCCAAGCTCTTCTAGTTGTTTGTTCCAATCTGTGATTAGGCCGGGAATCACCTTCAGCGTTTCGGCGGCCGACCGGCCGGCAAACAAGATTTTGGACAATTCGTTAAGTTGCGTCGGGCCGAACCGTCCGCTTTCAGCGAGCGTCTTGAACCCGGCGGCAACCGCCGTCTGGAAACGCAAAGCGTCCGCGGCGGTGTCCTTGAATTTCGTCGGATCGACGCCGACCAGCTTCAGTGGGTCGGTAAAATCCTGCATGACGGGCACGCCGCCCTTGAACACCCGGACGGTGTTTTGGACGACGCCGCTAAGGTTCTGAAAATGACCGGCGGCTGTCTGCGCGGCATCGCCGGCTTCAGCTACCGAGCCGCGCATCACCTTCACACCGTCGAATTTCGTCTGTTCTTTGGTTTCGGTCGCGGCCTTGTTCAGTTGCTCGCGAATGCCCTTCACGATGTCGGTGCCGACGTCGGCCGTTTGCCCAGCCCGTAGCGCCGCCTCTTGCGCCGCTTGCAGGTTCAGCGGCGTGGTTCCCATTTGCCGCGATGCGTCGCGGATCGCGATCAGTCGCTTTTCCGCTTCGCCCAGCAAGTCGATGAGCGTCCCCAGTCCCTTGAAGACCGACGCGGCGAGGAAGCCGCCGGCAAAGCTGCCGGTGACGCCGCCCATCACCATTGCGATGTTCTGAGCACTCTTGCCGACATTATCGAACTGCGTCAGTAGCCGGCGCATGCTCTTGGTCGCCAGCACGTCCATGACGCTGCTGGTGCGGCCGACCTCTTTGCGTAGAGATGCGAGCTGCTTCTCGGTCGCGGATATCTGCGGGATGACCGACGCGAGCCGCTTATCGTCGCCGGTCTTCTCGAACTCGTCGGCGGCCTTGCGCCGCTCCCGAGTAAGCGAGCGCAGCTTCGCCTCGACCTTGGCGATGTTTACTTCGGCTTCGTTGGTCGAGGCCGTTATGTTGATCGTCAGGTTATCGGGCATCGTCGCTCAATTCTTTGAGTGTCTCCTTGATCGCCTTGCCCTCGCCCTGCGCCCCGAGCGTGGCAATGTGCAGTTGCTCGGCAAGCTCGCGGCGACGGCGGTGCTGCGCGATGGTGAGAAAGGCGCCGATCTGCCGCGGCGTGTAGCTCATCACGTCGCCGACGCCGTGGCCGCATGCGATGAGCTGTTCGGCGGCGGCGGCGTATTCGTAGCCGCTTCCTTGCCAGAGGGGAGCGCGTCGGCGCCGAGCAGGCGCGCGAGCTTTTCGACGAAAGGGTCGACACCTCCCGGCATCGTGAGCTCGCGTATGGCGATGAGGCACTCGGCGGCATCGTCAATCGACAACGCGTCGCCGATGGTTTCGGCCGCTTCCGGCTGGCTGGCGGCAATCGCGATGATGGCGCCGACCGCATCCGGCGCCGCCTCGATCAATGTGTCGACATCGAGCGCGGGCGCGCCGCCGGCCCACAGCTTGCGAAGCTCCGGGAAGCGCACCAGCAAGTCGGCGATGTGCCGCAGCCCGAGCCCGCGCAACTCCACGGTGCCGATGGAGAGCGCCACCGGCCGGGTCTGCGGTACGATATCGACCAGCGAAACCATTACGGTGTCGTCGCCTCGCCCATCAAGGTCAGCATCAGGTTGTCGTAGGTGAACTCATCCATCACGATATTCAGCGACGCATTCTTTTCCGTCACGACTTCAAGATCCTTCGCGCGCACGCCATACCGCGACGAGAAATGCGCCAGTGTCGTGATATCCGGCGTGAACTCGAAAGTCGGCACGTTGCCGATGTCGCGGTAGGCAATGTCGCCCTCGAGCTGAATGCTCACCACGCCCTTGCCGATATAGTACATATCGACCAGCGGGCTCACCGCGGCCGTGTCGGGATGCGTCACCGTGCCGAACACGCCGGTATCGTCCACCAGCACTTCCCCGGTAATCTGTAGTTGCCCCCACTCGTCTTGAATAAGCCCAACAGCCGCAGCCGGCCGAAACATCACCTTGTTCAATTCCACGATGAGTTGCGGCCCGATATCGTTGGCGCCTTCAAACTTAACTTTGCCGATGATTTCGCTCTTGGCGAAAATGTTGAACCCGCCGGGTGTGACAGACATTGGTTGGCTCCTTATGTTGGCTTGTTGCCTTGCAGCGCTTCGCCGATGGCGGCGGCGAGCAGAGCGCGGGCACGTGGCAACTGGATCAGCGCCGGCCCGCGCAGGAAGCGCAGCGCTTTGAGCCGCGGCTGCCGCCGCGTGTACTTGCCGATCTTCACCGTCTTGCCGCGGATCGAGCGGTTGTGCGCCGCGACTTTCACCTTCTTGCCGAGGCGTTCCTTACCCGGCCCGCCATACTCGAGCGCGCCGGCAATCTTGCCGTAGTTAATCCCCGTTCCTTCATCACGCAGCACTCGCACCCGGCCGCGTATCCAGTGCCCGCCATCCCTCTTGCTGATGCCGGTGTCCACATAGGCGTGGGTGTGCGGGCGCAATAGGTTCGGCTCGGCAGCCTCGACCTTCGCCAGCAACTCGTGCGTCAGTTGGGTGATGACCTCGGTCAGCCGCGCCCGCAGCGCTTCGGGGAACTGGTCGAGCCGCGCCAGGATGCGGCCGGCGTCGTTCTCCTCGATGCGCCAGTCGATGCCGCCGGTCACCCCGCCAGATCGTCCAGCTTCCAGGCGTAGGCAAAGACGAAATTAAGATCGAGGCGGTGCTCTTTCGCCTCCGCATCCGGCGCCATCGCGACGCAGCCCTCGTAGCGGATGCCGCCGTTGCGGCCAGTCGCCGCGATAAGCTCGGCGTCCGTCAGGATCGCTAGCACCACGCGGCTGCGATAGAGCGACATCAGCCCGCCGGGGTCGATGCCGCTGCCGGCCCGCACGAACACGGTGACGGCCGGCGATAATTCCATGCGGCCGACTTCGCTGTACCGCGCGCCATTCGCCAGGTCGCGCATCTGCTCAAGCCCGTCCTGAATGATCACGCTCGGCCTCGCCAGCGCCGCCACGTCGAGCGTGTTGCGGGCAACCGCCCGCACGCCTTCGACCGCCCCGCACACCGTCACCAGCCGGGCGAGCAGCACCTCGCGCGTGTCAGCCACGACAGAGCAGGTTCACTCGCACCAGCGTGCCGCCATAGCTCAGCGGTGCGATCTGCGTGATGTTAGCCGGATTGCCGTCGATCAGGATGCGGTCGTCGCGTGATGGCAGGCCGAAGCTGGCAAGCGATGTCGGGCTGATGACGACACGGATCTCCTGCACGCCGCCAGCTTCCAAATCCTGCGGCCCGAAATTGCGCACCGCGGCCGGGCACGTCGCCTCGTCGGCAACCGTGACATCGCCTGCGGCATCCACCGCGGTGCGCTGCAACGTCACCGTCTGCCCGTAGCCGGCGATCGCGGCATCGAGCCGCGCCACGAGCACTTGCGGCGTCATACCGACCAGATTTTGTATGGCGCCAGCATGTCGCGAGCGCCGGGCGGGATGGCGCCGCCGCTGGTGCCGGCACCGGCGTCGCCCGCATAAACCTGACTGATCAAGTCGGGGACCGTCTCCGACCGCAAGGCCGGGTCGCGGCCGACTGCGAACCACCGCGCCGTCAGCCATTCGAGTGCGGCGCCCTGCACGTCGGCCGGGATCGGGTCGTAGCCGGCGGTGTAGTCGACGAGGATCGTCGTGCCCATCCAGCCGGCGACGCTGGTGCCATCGAGGCGATAGAGCGCGCCCTCCTCCGGGTAGACGTCCCACGCCGCCACATCGACCGCGGCGCCGTCCTCGCTCACCGTCACCAGCGGCACGCCGCTATCGTCCACCACAATCGGAAACTGGCGGGTGCGCAGCGGCTCGCCCGAATACAGCCAGTTATAGACGTAGCGGAATTGATCCTGATAGGTCTGCACCGCAAAGACCCGGTTGCAGTAGTTGTTGACCGCCGCCGACACCGCGTCGATCTGCTGAGTCAGCATCGCGTCCTTCGAGGTGTCGGCAGGGTCGATGCCGAGCACCACTTTCGCGTCGTCGAGGCTCACCAGCGCCAGGCTGTCGGCCGGCGTGATCACCCGCGTGATGCTGTAGCGGACATTCGTCGGCATCAGGCGGCGCGCTCGGCGTGGTAGAGCTCGAAAAACTCGCGCAGATCGAGCGGCGGCCCGACGCTGCCGTCCGACATCACCGGCACGGCGCGGTAGTCCCTGGTCTCCCAGCGGGCGATGGTCGGCGCCGGTGTGCCCGGAGCCCCGCGGTCGCCCTTCTCGCCAGGCTTGCCGCGGCTGCCGGCCCGCGCGGAGATAGCCCAGCCATCGCCCGGCAATTCGCCTGGGTCATCGCAGCGTGCCCGCCACTCGGAGTCGCGGAAGGTCACGAGGTCGTATTTCCGGTATTGCCGCAGGGGATCGTACAGCCCGCAAACCTCGCCGACATAAGGCGCCTCGCCGCAGGCCGCGACGATGATCCAGTCGTCATGCGGCGGCTGCTCGGCGGTGTCGCGCGCGGCGCAATAGGTCGAACCCTTATGGGTGACGAGCGAGCTGTCGTAGTGGATGCCCGGCCGCCATTCTTTCGGCGGGATGAACTTGCCGGTCGGTCCGGGCGGCCCCGATGGGCCGGGTTCGCCGGGCGGTCCGGGTGGGCCCGGTTCCGGTGGCGGCGCCGGCTCGCCAGGAGGCCCCGGTTCTCCGGGCTCGCCTGGCGGCCCAGGAGGCCCCGGTTCGCCTGCCGGCCCAGGAATAGCCTCTCCCGGCTCACCGCTATTTCCCGGCGGCCCAGGAGGCCCCGGTTGGCCGTCCTGCAGGGCGGCGAGCCGCTCGGCAACCGCCCGCTCGACCTTTAGCTCGATCTCGGCGCGGCTGGCGCGCAGTTCGGCCAGCGCCGTCGACAGCGACAGGCTGATTTCGCGCTCGACCCGAGCGGCGAAGGCGCCGAGCTCGTCGGCCAGCGCCTCAAGCGGCGAGAGTGCTGTCATTCGCTGCGCGTCTGCGGAAAGCGGCGACGGCCTTTGCTGCGTCTCCTGCTGCTGCATCGCCACTCCCATCCGCGCCGGCGGGCGGCGCCGCCGGCGGCGCGTCCGGCGCCGGGGTCGCCGGCGGCGCCTGGTCCCAGGCACTGAGCGGCACGACCTGTTGTTGCACCCGCGGCTCGTCGCCGAACGGCATGGCCGGCAGATCCTCTTTGGCGCGCGCCTCGTTGGGCGAGAAGATGCCGCCCTGCACGCCCCTCGCCAGCCCCTCGATCCGATCGCGAAAATTGGCCCGCAGCAGCGCCTCGAGATCGAGCTCGAGATAATCGTCGGGCCAACCGCCGAGCCCGAAAACCCGCCCGAATGCGTCCTCGATCAAGTTCGCCGCAAAGCCGAGCCCGGTTGACACCCAGAACCCCATGAGAGACTCGGTCGAGCCCTGCGGCCCGGTGCCGGCCATCAACGACAGCAATGGCAGCGGCACCCGGTAAGCCGTGGCGATGCGCTGATCGCTGACCTGTAATTTCTCCGCGAGTTGCGCGTCTCGGCTGGTCACAACAGCGGGCGCCCAGACGAGACCATCGGTCAAGATCGGCGTGCCGCCGGCGTTGATCCCTTGGGTGTGCTCGTTCCACTTGGCGCGCAGCCGGTCGACCGCTTCGGGTTTGTCGTGGAAGCTGGCGGGCGTTTGAAGCACACCAGATGGCCGCCCCTCGTTGGCGGCATAGGCCAGCGCCTGCGCCACCAGCGCGTTACTGACCGCAATCTCGAGCAGCGCCGCCTCTAAGGGCGCGCAGCCTTGCAATGGGTTGCGCGGGTTTGGCAGCCGCACATGCAGCACGTCGCGCGACGGCACTTGCTGCAACGCCTGCCGGTCATCGGCAAACAAGCGTTCGACGATCTTATTGCCGGCAAGCTGGTAGTAAATCTCTCCGCTCGCGCCGACGCTCACCGAGCACTGGCTCGGGGTCATCAGGTGAATTTCGGATATCTCGAAGCGGTTATTGCGGATCGCCAGACCGAAGGCCGAGCCCTCGCCATAGAGGCAGTCGGTCAGATAGAGGAAGAAATCGGTCGGCGACTGATAGCTGTTCGGTCGCTTCAGTATCCGCGACAGCGCCGATGTCGTCACCCGCTCGCGGCCGCCATCGCCATCTGCTTGCCAGTGCGTGCCGGCGCACATGCTGATGGTCTGGGCGTAAGCCTGGCGGCAGGCATAGACGACGGCCGAGCCGCTCGGGCGCAGCGGGTCGTAGCCGAGCTGCCACCAGTTGATCGGCCAGTTCCTCGGGATGCCGCTAGTACCGACCGTTAGCGGGAAGCCGGGCGGCCCGAACTGCTTGGCCCGCGGGCGGAAGACACTGGCGAGCGCCCCCGCAGCCCGCGCGACCAGTTGCGCCATGCTATCTCGCCCGGCTGCTGCCGCCGGTCATCCGGGAAGCGCCGCCTTCGCCGGCAACCTGCACCGCATTAGATGGCGGCGCCTGCGCGCTGCCGGCGGCATTGGTTGCCGTCACCACACAGGTGATCGACTTACCCGCATCGTCGGCCGCAACGACGTAGGTGTTGCCGCTCGCGCCGCCGATAGCGGTGCCGTCGCTTCTCCAGTCGTAGGCATACCCGGTTGGCTCGCCTTGCCAGTTGCCCATCGTGCAGGTGAGCGTCTCGCCGACAGCGCCGTTGCCGCTGAGGTTAGGCACATCGACATTGCTCGGCGCACCGGCGGCGGGCGCGCCGCCCGTACCGCCTTGCGGTAGCGGCGGGCGGTTGCTCGGTGCCGGTTGGGCCTTCTGCAAGAGCGCCTGTTGCGCCGCCAGGGACGGCATTTCAGGGTTGTCGGGGTTTGCCTTGTCGTCCGGGTGCATCAGCCCGAGCCGCAGGAGATCGTTTTCCTCCTGGGTCGGCGTCGGTTGCGATTGCTCGGTCACCTTGAGCTGCTGTGCCGTCAGCGCCGCTCGCGCCTGCTGGTCGGCGCGATACTGTTCTTCCGTGACTGCCATCGGGTTGCTCCTTTGTGGCGACGCGGGAGAAAAACTCCCGCGCCGGCTTCCACCATCCGTAACGTCTGCGAAGCGTTATCAAGTCACCACGTCACGCTCTGGGTCCAAGCGATGACGCCGGTGCGCAACATTGCCCAGTTCATCGGCAGGATCATGCGGAGCGCCAGGCTGTCGGTCTGGAACATCGAGCGCACCGGGGTCGCGGCCACCGCCGAACCCTGCGCGCCCGTGGTGATTTGCAGCGGCGTCGTGTCCTCGAAATGCAACGTCGCTTGGTTAGAGACGTCGAACCTCGGATCGTCGCCGGTCACCGACATAAAGTCGGCGGCATCGAGCAGGATCACCATCCCCACCGGCACGGTGCTCGACACGATCACCGGATAGCCCACCAGCCGGTTCGCGTTCATCTCGCCCTGGAAGGGAAATGCGACCGCGCCGGCAGCGCCCTGGGTCAAGCCGATGCTGTTCTTCTGCACCGGGTTCATGATCCACACCGGGCTGCGCAGACTGTTCGCACCGGCGAGCACCGCAGTCAGCGCCTTGACATCGCCGACCAACGCCGCAATCCCGCCGCCCGCGGTTGCCGTCGTGGCGCTGACGCCCGCCCGCAAACCGGAAGGCCGGATGGCGGTGAAGGACGTGGCGTCGATCAGCACCGTATCCACCGCAACCTGCGTGTCGTCCTGGATTAGCTTACGCAGGATGCCCTCGATCTCCGGGTTCGAGTGCTCGGCGATCTCGCGCGTGTACGAGACAATCACAGCCATCTTTTTGAGGCCGAGGGTGATCGGCACAAAAGCGGCCTGCCGCACCGGGATCGGCGCACCCTCGGCCACGAAACTGCCGGCCACGGTTGGTGTCGCCGCCCGCGTCGGCATGGTGATCTGGGCAAACCGGCCCAGCGTCTGGCGGAAACCCATCGCCGACAGCGGGCCGTAAATGCCGCCCGGCATCAGGCTTTCGACATAGTCCCCGTATTGCGTCGTGGCGAGCTCGGCGGCCCAGCCGGTGGTGCCAGTCGTGGCCGGCGCGGTGGCGGCGCGGGTGTACCACTCGTGCGTCCCCTTGATCTGCTCCCAGTCGCCATAGCTGCCGTAGCGCTCGGCCATTACTTGATCGAGCGGCTTGTTGGTGACGTGCGCCAAGGTCACGCCGACGCAGTGCCGGATGAACAGATAGCCCGGCTTCTCCTCCTTCTTGGGGATTGCCCATGCCTTCGGGCGATCAATCGTCATCGGCATATTACTGCCGGGCGGCAAGATCGTCGTGCGCGATGCTGGCACGGTGATCGGCAAGCTCTCGCTGCCAAGCGCTTTCTCGACCCGCTCCCAGGTCGCGATCTTCTGCTGCACCTCCTCGATCTTCGTCGTGAGATCAGAGAGGCGGGTGAGATCGTCGGGATCGACGCTGTCGGTCTGATCACGCAGCGCCACGAGCTCGTGCTGCGCGCTCTCAATTCGTTCGCTGATGTTCATGTCTCTAAACTTTCGGGATACGTCACCTCGCTTGGCATGCACGCCGCGAAACCCGCCCGGCATTCCCCTCTCTTCGTTGGCATGCACGCCGAAGATCAGGCTTTGCCCTTGCGGGGAGATCCCGAGCGATTTCGCAATCGCCAGGGCATTCGGATTGGCGCCGACGCTGACGAGCGAACACTCGACAAGCTCGGCTTCGAGAAACCGGATGCCGCCTGTCTTCAGCGGCTCGAAATTGTCCGAGTGAAATCCCACGCTGACCGCGCGCAGTACGCCCGCGGTCACCGCGGTCTGGATCTGCCGTTGCAGATCGGTTTCCGCCGGCATCAGCTCAAGGCGGCCGGTCAACTGCCCCTTGCGCACACCAACATCGTGCCACTTGCCGATAGGCAGGCGCGGGTCGTGCGAAAACAACGCGATTGGGTTTTTGTGGAAGGCGTCGAGCTTCCAGCCGCCCGGTTCCAGAACGTCGCCCATGCGGTCCACCGAGCCATCGCTCATCACGTACTCGAGCGGGTCGTCAGCGGGCGGCGGCGCCGCCGACTGCTTCTGTCGGAGTTGCATGCAGCGTGTCCTTCGAGCGCGGCCGATGCCGTGCCCGCTGAGTGCGGTGTTTCGAGATGCCGGCTAGGGTAGCCGCCGGCCGGCTGTCAGCGCGCCCAGCGCGCTAGTATTGCGCCCAATAGAAAACGCTCGTGACCGGGCCGGTGCCCCACGTCTGAAGGCACATCGCCTCGGCGGGCCCCGTCTTCTCGCCGGCATAGGGAATGCGGTTCACAATGCCCTGCGGCGGGATCAGCATCCGCGGGATGACGATCTGCGTGTTCGTCTGGCAATCCCGCCCGGTGCCGCTGGTGAGCTCGAACTCTAAATCCTGCCCGCCGAGCCCGCGCATAATCATGTAGCCGCAAATGTAAACCCGCTTGCCCGCAAGCGCGGCCACCCGCTCGGTGCGCACTGTCGGCCCGTTGGTTTGTGCAGTGCGTGTCTGGTCGCAAACCTTTTGAGCCGAGGCAGCGGACGGCAGCAACAGCAGCAATGCGACCAGCGCAATGAGTTTGGTCATGCGATCAATGTCTCGATGTTAATCGGCGCGATCGCCGCCGGGTTCAGCGACATGCGGTCGACGGCATTGATCAGCGCCGCCCATGGGTCGATCTTGGCGTCGCCGGCATTTTGCTTGGTGGCGCGGATCGCGGTCGCGGTCGGCTCGATCTTCACGTTGCCGACGCACCAATCCATCAGCGACGAGGGCGCGTGCACCAGGGCACCGCTAACGAGCCGCCGCTCCGCTGTCTTGATCGCGCCCATCAGCCGGTAGCCCTGCCCGACGCCGATCAGCATGCCGTTCTCCAGCGTCACGTCGATTGCCGCCAACTCGTCGACCAACTCGCCGATACCGGCCGGATCAACCGCGACGCAGGCCAGCAATCCGCGGTCCTTGATCGCCTCGATGTGCGCCACGATCGCCGACAGATCGGCGAGCTCGTCGTCGACGATGGTGAGCTCGCCGGCGTCGGCGAAATCCTGCAGCACTGCAGCGATCGACAGCCGCCGGTCGAGCACGCCCTCGTGGCACCAAGCATGCGACCATGACAGCCAGCGATGCACCCGCCGGACCTCGCCCTCGCCTTCGACGACGTCGCTTTCCTGGCGCTCGCGGCCGAGCACCGTCAGCCCGAACAGATCGTCGAGCCCGCCGCCGTCGACCCCGACCACCACGACCTCGCAGCGGTCGAGCAACCGGTCGAGCGTCAACCCCGGCTCAACCCGCCCCATCCAGTAATCGGCGCCGGCCCAGCGGTCGGAGCGCAGCGCCAGGCCGACCTCGACGTTGAGGTGCTGCGAAGCCCAGCGACGCAGCTCGGCGTTGCCCTTCAGCTTCGCGGTGGCGAACTCGTCTTCCAGGCGCGCCAGCGTCACCGAGCGGCCGAGGTTCGGCATCACCATCGGCCAGTTGACCGGGTCGGACCAGCCGCTGCCGATCATGATGTCGCGCGGAAACTCGTAGAGGATCGGCAGCATCGCGCCCGCCGCCCGCCCATCGCGAATGTCCCGCGCCATCTGTAGTTCGGCCAGAAAGGCCCCCTCCGGTCGCTCGTCCGATTGCGTCGTGATGAACACCAGGAACGACTCCGGGATCGGCAGCATGCCGCCGCGGATCTGGCCAATCACCCGCGCCGCCCGCGCGCTTTTCGATATCTCGTGCAGCTCGTCGAGCAGCACTCCCGCCGGCTTCACCCCGGTCAGTACCTTCGCGTCGAATGTCTTGATCAGCAGCTGCGCCTTGGTGCGCCGGTCGGTGATCGTCTTCAGGTGCTCCTGCACAAACATGCGCTTTTGCAGGAACCCGTCCGGGTCGGCCTCGATCATCCCGGCCGCCTGGTCGAACGCCAGGTCGGCGGTTATCTTGGTCGGCCCGATCAACAGAAACTCGGCCCGCGGCCGCCGGTTCATGAGCAGCGCCGTCACCATCAGCGCCGCGCCGTAGGTCGTCTTCGATTGCTTTTTCGGCGTCAGGCAGAAGACCTCGCGCACCTGGCGCTCGCCGTCGTCTTCGACGGATCCCATCAGGGCCCGCACGATGTTGCGGAACCAGTCGCCCGCGGCCTCGGCCAACGCCGGCCGACCGATCACATCCGGCAGCCGCAACTTGTCGAAGATCGCCACGGCGCGGCCCGCTTCAGCGCTGTCGAGCCACGGCAGCGGCGGCATCAACGCCTGCCCTCGCCGCAACCGAACTTCCCAATCCGGCAGGGCGAAGGGCGACATCATCGGCTAGTGAACCAGATGGCCCCACTCGTTGCCGCGCCCGGCTTCTTCGGACGCGACCTGCGCCTGCTCCTTTTTGCCCAGCGCCTCGGGCCGCAGCGTCGTAACCGGCGCCGGCGCATACTCGCTCCAGCCGGCCCGCACCTTCAGCCAGAAGATCGCCGCCGTGACCGCCCCGGCGCCGCTGCCGGTCGCGATGTTGAAAAGGTTCTGCGCGACCCGCGTGTTCGCCTTGACGTGCCCGAGGTCGAGCTCCTCGCGGTAGTGTTCGCGCAAGGTCTTCGCGCTAACGCCGATAACCCGCGCAATGTCCTCCTCGGGGATGCCGAACCCGGCCATCGCCTCGACGCTCTTGCGGCCGTTCTCGGTAGGCTCGTGCCGATTGCGGCCGTCGCCCTCCTTGACGCCCTTCGGCCGCCCCGCGCCCGGTCTTGCTCCGCCTCTCGGCATTACGCGCCCTGCTGTTGTTTCAGAAAGAATGCCGGCACCGGCGCGCCGGCTTTGACCCGCTTGCCCACCGCCGCCACCGCGTCGTGGTAGCTGCCGAGGCTGTCGGCGTCGGCGTCGTAGGGCAGCCGCTCGTCGGCGACCGCGGCGAAGGTGCGTCCGTCGCCGTCGAGCGTCGCCTGCTCGCCGGTAAAATCCTGCCAGCGCCGCACTGCGACGTCGACATAGGCCGGCGAGAGCTCGATCGCATGGCAGGCCCGGCCGGTCATCTCGGCTGCGATGATCGTCGTGCCCGCGCCGGAAAACGGATCGTAGACAACGTCGCCACGTTTTACCGAACCGCGCTCCATTATCCATTTCCAGACATTTACCGGCTTCGGACATGGGTGTCCTAGCGAGTTCTCTGCTGGTTCAGTCATGACCAATGCATCCGGATGGCAACCATTGCCCGTCGCGAGGAATGGGTCTTTTCCGAACGCTAGAATTGGTTGCCAGCACGAAAAACCCCACTGGCTTCGACCAATCCCCGCAGGAATGAACCACGCTAAAGTCCAGTCAGGTGGAGGGTAACGCCATTGGTTAGAATTGCCCGGCGTCAGCAATACGACGCGGCTGTTCTGCCTTGCCAATGGCAAAAACCGCAATATCAACTCGTCGAGCGCCTTCGGCGTGTCGCTGAGATTGTCATAGCCTTCGCCGATGCCATATGGCGGATCCGTCAAGCAGAGACCTGCGGATTTGCCATTCAGCGCCGCCGCCACCGTGTCAGCATCTGTGCTGTCGCCGCAGACCAGCCGGTGCCGCCCCAGCAACCAAACATCGCCCAGCAAGCTCGCCGGCCTGGCCGGCGGCTCGGGCGCCTCGTCGGGATCGGTCAATCCCGCGACAGGCGGCGCAAACAGCGCCTCGAGCTCCTCGGCGCCAAACCCCAACAGCCCCAGGTCGACCTCGAGCCCGCGCAATTCGCCGAGCTCCAACAGCAACAACCCGTCGTCCCAGTCGGCGTTCTGCGCCAGCTTGTTGTCGGCGATGCGGTAAGCGCGCACCTGCGCCTCGCTCCAACCCGCCGCCACCATCGTCGGAACCGACGTCAACCCCAACTCTGCCGCCGCCAATACCCGGCCATGCCCGGCGATCAGCCTGCCACCTTCGTCAACCAGCACCGGAACCGTCCAACCCCATTCCCGGATCGAGGCGGCCAGTTGCGCCACCTGTTCGGGCGAATGGGTGCGCGCATTGCGCGCCGCCGGCACCAACGACGACAGCGGGCGGCGCTCGACTTTGTCTGCCGGCCAGAGCGGCGCCGGGGCAGTTTTCATGAGCGGTAGCCTGACCAAAAAAAATCTTTCGCTGGGCTTGGGAGCGGTTGCTCGCCGCCCCTCGTTCAGATTTTTAACCCCCCCGCCCCCTTTGCTACGGCGGCGGCTGCCAAGCTGGCGGCGCCATAGTACTATCCCGTGACAAAGCCAATCATGCAGATCATCCGTTCGGGCCGATTAGGATCAGCGCGTTAGGCGAACCTGGCGCATCTCAATGGTCTTGCGCGTGTGGCACGAGCCGCATCGCAGCATCACGTTGCTCGGGTCGAGCAGCTCACCACCATCTCGCAGCTCGATGATGTGGTCACCGAACAAGCGGGCCTTGGGATCGTGCAGCCCGGCATGGGCAGGGTCTTGGCAGCGGCGGCCACGCACCCGAATGATGCGGGCTATAAGGCTGCGCCACTCACGGCTGTAGTAGATCGGGTCGGCCGTCTTGGGTGGTGGTGGGACGCGCCGACTATCGGAGGTAGGGATGCGAGGCGGGGCTATAGCGATGCGCGACGGCTTGCTCAGCACGGCGTTTCAGAAAATCAATTTGATTTGAGTGACGGCTCGCACACCTAGCGAATGCGAATACGCCATATCGGAGAACTGTCAAGAACAATCAAACGCCGAAGTGCTTTGCCAGCACACCCAGCGCACCGACCAGTGTGCCCTTCGCCACCTCTTCCCGCAACGGGCGACCGCCCCAACCTTCGCGCATTGCCCATTCCCGCATCGACAATTCGCAACCCAGCACGAACCACGCTGCGGTAGCACACGGGCTGCCGTGCCCACCCAGCGCGTCCATCGCGGCGATGATACGGCGGCGTGCCCGCTCGCTACCGTGTGTCCCAGCGCTGTTGCCGCGGCCTTCGCGCACGATGTCGGCAGCGCGCAGCGGGTCCAGATGCGCCAACTGGAACAGCCGGGCGAACTCCTCGCCCGCATGCCGTTCCCGCGCTCCGATGTGGCCGTGCCGCTCGAGGCGGCCGAGCAGCCCTTCGACCCGCCACGGCATGCCGATGGCGCCCACCGCATCGGCGACCGTTGCCGCTTCGCGCGTCACGCGATCGTGCTGCAACCGCTCGGGGAGTGGGCCGTCGAGGGCGGCCATCATTGGATGTTCATCGTGGCGCAACCACCGTAGCCGAAACCTTACTGCCGTGGAATGTATACACGCAGCCGGGCATGTGTGCCCTACCAGGGAGCGCATCGAGGCATTCTTGCTCCGACAGGGCGCGAGCGGGGCGTTCTTTCTCAGCCTGAGCTTTATAGAAAAGCTCTTTCGTGCCTTGTAAAAAACCTTCGATCGCGTCGCACTCTTTCAACTTGGCGCGGGTCATTTGGCCGATCGGTGTGTTCCTGCACTCCGGGTTGAAGCGATCAACCATATCGGTTTCGGTGGGCGTGATGGCGGAAACGGCGTCAGCTCTCGGGTGGTGCATCGTTGATACACCAACGATGAAAAACAGCAACACGCCTGCCACCACGACAAGGGTGAAGTAACTGATAAACTTCATCCGGCCATCACCTTCCACTGAATAATCGGCGAAGGTGGCAACTCCGTTGCCGGCCGTCTTGATAGTCCCGGCCAAAAACTTGACAATCTGCGCTCACCACAGCATCCCGAGCGCCCGCCGCAGCCGCGCATCCCGGTCAGCGACCTCGCCGGCGCGGCGCACCGCTCGCCGGGTTTGCTCCCGCGATAGCCGCGCCTGCATCGGCACCAGCCGCGGGCCGTCGGGGTCGAGCCCGGCGGCGTGCTGGATCTGGCGCAGTTAAGGCTTCCATGCGTCATAGCGGTCCATCAGCGGCTCCTCATCAGGTTTCAGGTGCTGCGGCGGGCCCTGGAGGTCGACAGCTTTGGCCGTTCGGCAGCCGCCCAGGTGATCGCCACGGCGCGCGGCACGTTCAACCCCGATGGTGCTGGCGATGTCGCCGTGCCCTGGGACCCGGTGGGAACGCCCCAGGACGATGGAAAGGCCCCGGAGGGTGCAAACCCCCCGGGAGAAGGTTCAGGCCCCTCCAGCGGCTCCCCTACGGAACTATGACCCCTTCGAGGAGAGAACTATGATCCAGGTCCGGGCGCGCGAAGCCATCCAGCGGGCAAGGGCGCGGCAGCGGCGCACCGCTGACGATTACATCGCCGAAGGCATCGCCGCGAAATACGCGCGCCACCGGGTGCTGTCGTGAGATGGCTTTGCGTGCTCCGACCGTGCCGCTGGATTTGGCACTGCAATGTCGAGAGCAGCGGCGGGCTGTATCAGTGCCATCGCTGCAAGACGTTGTCGGTTGGGGCGGCGAGATGAAGTCAGTGGAGCAGCTAGAACGCGAAGGCATGGTGTGGAAACGCCGACCGGACAGTCCACTCCCGGAGGGCTGGAGACAACCGCATCTCGCTATTCATGACAGCGTGTGGATCGCCGCCAAGGACGGTGATCCAACCTGCCGCACCATCTTCCGCCAGCACTATTCCTACAAGCCATACCGCGACGGGCGCGACCCGGCGCTGTTCATCGGTCCCGGTGAGAAGCTCGTGCTCCTGACGCCCTGCGCGCGGGCGCTCTTTGTGTGGCGCCGGTTCATTTCCGGCGACGGCCAGCATGGCGTGAACTGCGCCGTCTTCCGCAACGAAGGCGCGGGCCTATCGTCGGATCTCATTCGCGAGGCAGACGCCATCGCCGACGAGCGTTGGCCCGGCGAGCGCCACTACACCTACGTCAACCCGCGCCGCATCCGTAGCAGCAATCCCGGCTACTGCTTTCTGGCCGCCGGCTGGCGACGGTGCGGCGTCACCAAGTGGAATCGACTGCACATTCTGGAACGAGCGGGCCGAGCTGCCGCGCTCTGCCTCGCGATGGCGCTGGCCTTCGACCCGCACGTCCTCCTGCTGTCGTGGCCCGGCGAGCGCCAGGAGACCGTCGCCGCCACCAGCCGGGCGACAGGTTTGTCATCAAACTCCCACGGGTCCGGTTCGCGGGACTCTTCCATTCGTCATAGCCGGCCATAGTGTTAGCCTCCCAATACAAACTACAACTACAAACTTAGGCTGAGCCGCTCCTGCCGTCGCCATGGATCGAAAGTTTGTGTTTTGAGCCGATTTTTGCCGGAAAGTAGGGGGTATATTATTTCCCTCTACGAGGGGAAATAAATATACCCAGCCTCCCATCCCCCTGAGAAAACCAAGGAAAACTGCCAATTTTTGGGGTTTTGCCCAAGTGCGATTTTTCAACTTGGGCAAACTATAAATTGGAGATCGCAAACTCGAAACCGTCATCCCGGCCACCGTCTGACGATGATGCCCTTCTGATCCTGGCGCTTCACCGGATCGGTGTATGTGACAGTGTCGATCATTCCGTTTTCTTCCCATTTTCGGAGCACTATCTTTGCTTGTTTGTCGGTTAGCTCAGGGGCGAATTTTTGGATAACGCGCCATCCCTGGCGTTCCTGGCCGACATTTCCCAAGCCGTATTTCCGACCGTCGGGGAGCCCGTTGCTGAACTCATCGAGGATGTGACTAACGAGCTCGTTGGTGAGGTTTTTCCAGATATCGGGAGCGATCCACCGCTCGACGGTTTGCACGTCGTCGCCGTTTGGATAAGTCTCGTTTCCGTTGCCTATCCTGACCCCGACCAGCTTGTACCAAGTGGCATCTGAGGCCGGCACTGTGATGTTGAGCTTGCCGGGGTCGAGCCGCACCAAGGACAGCCGTTCGCGGTCATCGATGTTCATCTCGGCCGCTTCCTCAACTGTCATCGAGGTCAGCGTGTAGAGGAGGCGCACGGCGTCGCGGAAAGCGCTGGCGCCGCGGGTGCGGTTGCTGCGCGAGCCTTCGCCGATGAGCTTGTTGACGTGGTGCGGCACGTCGATGGCGCAGTGATATTGCGCCGCGAGCTGCGCCAGCACCCGGCAGACATAATCGATCTCGGGATTACTGTTCTCGTTGGCGCCGTGCAGCTTAACGAACGGATCAATGACGACGAGTCCAAATCTGTACTGGAACAGGGCGGCCGAGAGCTTGGTGAGAAACTCGCCGACCTTGAGCTCGCCCCATCGGGTGGCATAGGCGATGGTGTAGGCGCTGACCGGCTGCTTTGGTTCCCATTCGGTCGCGGGGGTTGCCAGATAGAGCCAGTCTCGGGTGCTTTCGTAGCTGACGCCGTGGTGCATCAGCGCCGCGCGCACCCGCCGGCGCAGCTCGTCGGCGTCGTCTTCTAGGCTGATGTAGAGCACCCTGGTTTGGGCGAACACCTTGCCGCCAGCAATATCGCCGCGGCCGGCAGCGAGCGCGATGCATTGCGCCAAGCGCAGCGCGGTCTTGCCGGTGCCGCCTTCGGCGACCAGCGACGAGAGGTAGCCGCGGCAGAAAGTGTTGCCGAGCAACCAATCGCGCGGATGTGGTATTTGGTCGTTGTCTTCAGCCGCGGTCCACAACCCCAATGGCGGTTTGCCTCCCGGCTGTGCCGTCGCGTAGTCGTCGCCCCCGAATAACGAACGGATTTTTGGTTCATCCGACATACGCTCTTCCCCCAACCAGAATTTCCGGGTGTTGCGGCGGTCGTTCGAGCACGGCGAGCAGCATCGCGGCATGCGCCTCATCGGCGACGTCGAGCGCAGCAAACCGCAGCAAAAAGCGGTGGATCTCGATGGGCGCGCGGGCGAGGCAGACGAGCCCCTGGCAATCGGCGCGCAGCCAATCGATTGGGCTTCGGTGCAATGGCACCGGCGGCGGTTCCATGTATTGCGGCGGGCAGGCGCCGAGCCATTCGGCGTTGCCGGTGCGGCAAACCCAGTGCCCCG
>Ga0207680_10000103_pt1 | contig 39027 bp, 25 predicted proteins | sample KBSS23metaG_FD_184321 | JGI IMG/M metagenome (GOLD analysis project Ga0207680, IMG submission 184321) | Switchgrass rhizosphere microbial communities from Kellogg Biological Station, Michigan, USA - KBS S2-3 metaG (SPAdes) (version 2) | ecosystem: Host-associated > Plants > Roots > Rhizosphere...
ATGGCTAATGCCCGCCCGGGATAAACACCGTTCGGAAGGGTCTGATTTTTTGATGTCTGATTTCTTTTGCTAAATCATCCGCCCGCAAATGGCTAATGCCTGCCCGGATAAACACCGTTCGGAAGGGTCTGATTTTTTGATGTCTGATTTCTTTTGCTAAGTCATCCGCCCGCAAATGTCTGATGCCTGCCCGGATAAACACCGTTCGGACGGGTCTGATTTCTTTTACCAAATTATATTTATCTAAAGAAAATCCCGGCTGCAATAATCGGGATTTCTTGTTTTAGTATTGTTGATGAAGGAGTATAAAGTATTCAGTATATAGTATTCAGACTTCGCGGCAAGAAATCGCAGCGGCAATAACTGAAGTTCCGGGTCTTAATACTTTATACTAAATACTAAGTACTATACATTGAACCTGAAATGCATCACATCGCCGTCTTTTACAACGTATTCCTTTCCTTCAATTCTTAGTTTGCCTACTTCGCGGGCGGCTGTTTCAGAACCGTATTGTACAAAATCATTGTACCCGATAACTTCTGCCTTGATAAAGCCTTTTTCAAAATCGGTATGTATTACGCCGGCAGCCTGTGGCGCCTTCCATCCTTCATGAATGGTCCAGGCCCTTACTTCCTGTACGCCGGCAGTAAAGTAAGTATACAATGCCAGTAATTTGTAAGCAGAACGGATGAGTTTATTTAATGCGGGCTCGGTCATTTTATATTCGTCCATAAACAATTGCCGATCGTCAGCATTGTCCATTTCAGCAATCTGTGCTTCAATTGAATTGTTCATTACAATTACCTGTGCATTTTCTGATGCAACCGCTGCTTTCAGCGCCTCCGAATATTTGTTGCCGGTATGCATAGATGCTTCATCCACATTGGCTACATACAAAACCGGTTTATCGGTGAGCAGCAATAAGTCTGCAATGGCATTTCTTTCTTCTTTGTCCAGTTTCAGTTCACGAATATTGCGGCCCTGGTCCAGGTGCTGTTTGCAGCGCTTCAGTACTTCGTATTCAGCTTTTAATTTGGCATCTGCTGTCTTCAGCAATTTTTCTGTTTTCGATAATTTTTTGTCAACACTTTCCAGGTCTTTTAACTGCAGTTCGGTGTCAATAATTTCTTTATCGCTTACGGGGTTGATGGCGCCCTCATCGCGCAAAATGTTTTCGTCTTCAAAACAACGTACCACGTGTACAATGGCATCTACCTCCCTGATATTTGCCAGGAATTTATTGCCCAGCCCTTCGCCCTTGCTGGCCCCGCGAACCAGGCCGGCAATATCCACAATTTCTATTTGCGTGGGCACGGTGCGGTTAGGTTTTACCAGTTCCGCCAGTTTATCGATGCGTTCATCGGGCACATTTACCAGGCCGGTGTTGGGCTCTATGGTGCAGAAACGGTAATTACTGGCCTGTGCTTTTGCACTTGTGCTAACGGCATTAAACAAAGTTGATTTCCCCACATTTGGCAATCCTACAATACCCGCTTTTAAACCCATCTTTTATTATTTTAAATTTTGTGTTTTGAATTTTTGACCATTGACTGTTGACCATTGACCATTGACAATCGACCATCGGCTTCCTACTTCCTACTTCCGGCTTCCTACATCCGACCTCCGACCTCCGACCTCCGACCTCCGACCTCCGACCTCCGACCTCGTTTTAAAAGGCGCAAATATAGTGTTTTTACAGGCAGCTATCAATTCACCCGAATCAATTAACTTCAGCGCTTAATCAGCTATTTTCTATGGCCCTAAGCAGGATCTGGAGTGCATTCATTATAATTGCCATTGTGGCTGCGGCTGCCGTATTCATTGCCGGAAATGAAAAACAGGTATTTGCTGCTATGGTAACCGGTAAAAAAGGTGATTCCGTGCAGGTAAAAGAAATGACTACCGCCGGCGCCGATCCCTTGCTGGTTCGTAAACTTGATAGCAGCCAGCGGGTACAACAAGGCGATCTTATCTATAAAAAAGACGGCGATAAAATAGTGGCAGTAAAACTGCAGGTAGCCAACGGTATTATCGATACATGCTGGGATGCGGTAGATATTTGCCTGAAGCTGGTGGGCATATTGTCGCTGTTTATCGGCTTTATGAGCATTGCTGAGAAAGCGGGCGGCATACGCTTGTTGTCGAAAATTGCAGGCCCTTTTTTCTCCCGCCTGTTTCCTGGGGTTCCGCAGGGCCATCCTGCCATGGGACATATGATCATGAATTTTTCGGCCAATTTACTGGGACTTGACAATGCCGCTACGCCATTTGGTTTAAAGGCCATGGCCAGTCTGCAGGAACTCAATACCAGCAAAGAAACCGCTTCCGATGCACAGATCATGTTTCTTTGCCTGCATGCTGCGGGTTTAAATATCATTCCCATCAGTGTTATTGCTATCCGGGCTTCACAGCATGCCAGTAACCCTACCGATGTGTTTATACCCTGTATGATTGTAACCTTTGTGGGCACTGTTACGGCCATGCTGGTAGTTTCTTTCAAACAAAAAATAAATGTATTGCAACCGGTAATTGTTTTATGGGTGCTCGGAATTTCTGCCGTCATTGCCCTGCTGGTTTTTTATGTGGCATCGCTGAATGCAGCCGGTATTCAGTCGTTTTCGGGTGTGCTGAGCAATGGTCTCATACTGCTGGTTTTCCTGTTGATTGTATTGGGTGGTGTATATAAAAAGATTGATGTCTTTGACGCTTTTATTGAAGGCGCCAAATCTGGGTTCGAGACGGCTATCCGCATTATTCCCTATTTGGTTGGCATATTGGTGGCCGTTAGTATGCTGCGTACCAGCGGTGCGTTTGATGTGGCCATCAATGCCATTAAAAGTTTTTTTGCATTATGGGGCGCCGATACCAGGTTTGTGGAAGGGCTGCCTACAGCGCTGATAAGGCCGTTAAGCGGCGGTGCAGCCAGGGGCATGATGGTAAGCACTATGACGACCTATGGCCCGGACTCTTTTGCCAGCCGCTTGTCAGGTATTTTCCAGGGCGCTTCCGATACCACTTTTTATGTAATAGCAGTTTACTTTGGTTCTGTGAATATCAAAAACACCCGTTATGCCATTGGCGCCATGCTGCTGGCAGATTTGGCAGGTATTATTACCGCAATATTGTTGGCTTATTTGTTTTTTGGATAGAATGCCTCAGTTGCGCAGATCAAACAAAGATATCGGCGCAGATTCGCAGATGACTGGAATCCATTAACGGAATAGCCGCAGGTTCGCAGACAATTAGAACTCATCTAATCTACGAATCCGCGGCAATTGATCTTACAAAATTTGCAGACCCGAATTCTGGTAAGGCTGTAATACCACATTGTCTGGAGGCAGCTCCGTAACCAGTATATCAATGTCGGCCAGCTGGCATATCTGAATAGGCTGAAATGAATTGAGCTTTTCTGAAATACTAAGACATACTGTTTTTTGAGATGATTCAATCATGGCCTTTTTTACCTGTACCACATCCCAGTCGTTGTCTGTAACACCATGCACGGGATCTATGGAGTTAACGCCCATCAGGCATAAATCGGCTTTAATTTGTTTTATTTTGGCAATGGCATCTCCGCCAACCGTAATTTTTGAACTCTTGGATACTTTGTCGCCAATCATTATCACTTCTATATTGGGATGTTGTGTATATTCTAAAACTGCAGTAACACTTCCGGTAATAAAAGTTGCTTTTAACTGCGGTGGCAGAATTCTTGCTATTTCAATAATGGTTGTGCCGCCGGTAGTAAGGATAAACATGCCATCTTTAATAAGGGTAACCACTTTTTGGGCTATATTCTTTTTAAGCTCGTGCGAATATATTTTTGCAGCAGGTACGCTGCCATAGCCAAATGATTGTGATAATGCACCTCCATGTACTTTGATGATCCTGCCTTCATCTGCCAGTTCCTGCAGATCCCTTCTTACGGTATCTTCAGAAACCCTCATTTCCTCACTCAGGCTGGCAGATAGTACTTTGTTGTGAAGATTTACCTGGTGAAGAATAAATGCCTGACGTTCCTTTTTAAGCATGTTATTGCTGGTTATACAAGAAAGATAAGGTTTTTCAGAAGAAATCAAAAAAATGCCATAGAAGCCGTCATTGGATAATAACAAGAAAAAGGGCAAATATTTTTTCAAAAAAAATATTTGCCCTTTTTGCCAGTCTATTTAACTTTTATCGTAACGGTGCGCAGAAGGTTTTTTGTATTCACATTCAATATTTCGTAATCAAGTTTAATAGAAGTGCCGCTGGTTAATGCTGCGCTAACCGTATAGGGGACCAGTAGTGTATCCAGTTTTTTTATGGCTGAATAAGCCGATGCGTAAGGGTAGGTGGCTACCTTGTTCTTTGCAGCGGTGCCTATTGTTTCATACAGGTTGATTTCTTTAACGGGGTCAACAGAAAAGAACTGCAGCTCTGTTTTAAAAGTGGCGCCAGCAGCATAAGAACGGTTGTTAATGGCAACATTGTCGGCCATATCTAACAGTGCATTGGTAGATACGGGGAGATAGCCGCCTGAATGGGTGCTTTCATCTGCTATAAAGTTGGTCGATTTTTTGCAACCCGCGGCCATTGATAAAAGCAATAAAATAAAGAAGATTATATTTTTCATTTTCATTTTTTTTTGATTACCGTTAGAATTTATTTATCCCACCATACTTTTTGATCCAGGCCTAATACTTCCGTTTGTGCGTTGGGATTTCGGTTCAGTTCGTCCTGCGGGTATAAAGATCTTCTTATAAAATTGCCATTTAATTCCAGGTTCTGGTTAAGCGGTACCGCCATTCCCTTAAAGATGGCTGCGCTGTAATCATACCGTCTTGTATCAACCCATGCTTCGGGGTTAAGAAACAACGCAATTTGTTTTTCGCGCATGATAAGTTCCATGGTAAGTCCGGCGGGGCCAACAGCCACTTGCGGATTGGTAACATAAGCGGTAATGGAAGCGGCAGGAACGCCCAGTTTGGTCATATTTGCGTTTATGCCTGCCAGGTAGGCGTCGTAGGCGGCTTGTGTACTGCCCACAGAACTGGCTGTGCCGCCGTTGGCCAGGAAACGGGCTTCCGCCTCAATAAATTTTTGCTCTGCGTAGGAAGCCATTAATAAAGGCGCCCCGGTTTTGGCAAAAAATGTATTCACCGTAAGATCCGTGGTATTGCCCGTTGTGCTGGACCCGTTTTGCAGGCCAACGTAACTTGCGGCTGTTTTCTTATCGATTAAAATACCAATGCGGGGATCAACCAGACCGGGATAGGCAGTTCCGTTGAGGGCGTCCACAAAACGCTTTGCGGGCGTAATGGTAAAATTGCCTGTAAGTATCCTGTTGGAAACATTCACCTGCCAGGGATTCAGGTTTTTGTCATTGTATACCAGTTGTAAATCTTTTGAAGTGGGCGTCATTGCATTGGTGAGGGCGGTTAAGGCACTGGCAGCGGCTGCACTTGCGCCTTTTTTTGTGGTATGTATGTACAACCTTGCTTTCAGCAGATAGGCGCTTTGTCTCCATTGTGTCATATCGCCCCCAAATATTAAATCATCTGTTGCGGGCTTCAGATTGGCCGGATTGGCTTGCTGACTTTCTGCAATGGCTTCATCCAGCATTTTCTGCATCAGTGGATATAAATCTTCCTGTTTGTCGTAATGCGGATACAAAACAGCAGGTGCCTGAAAAGCTTCCTTATTGGGTACATTACCCCAGGTATCGGTGGCGAGTGCCATATTCAGTACAAACAATATTTTGCCAATGGAAGAATAAAAGGGTGAACCCTGCGTAGCTGCTTTCGAGATAATGATCTTGCTGTTGGTTAAAGCAGTCAGGTATAAGACCTGGTAGGCTGTACCCATGCGTACATCGCGGTTCTGGTCGTCATTAATAGGTCCGCTTGCGTAAGAAGCCATCTGCTCGCTGAAAAGACTGGTGGTATAAGCTACCCAGAAATGGCTGCTGGCGGTTGCATTTTCTACCGCGGGCAACAAGGTATTTAAAGTAGCGTCTGCCGGCTTATTGGGGTTTACATTAACATTACCGCTTTCTACATATTTTTTACAGCCTGTTACTGCTATCATTGCAACAATGAGGATTGTATATTTTAATATTCTAATCTGCATGCTGTAGTTTTTAGAAGTTAAGATTAAGGGTGGCAACTACGGAACTGTAATTCGGAATATTACTTCCGGTGTATCCATACACGTTATAACCGGCGCCGAACGCATTGGTGCCGGGATCGTAACCCTTGAAGGGGGTCCACAAAATAAAATTGCTGGCCGTAATATTCAGGTTCGCACCTTTAACAAATCCGGCCTTTTTCATAATTGAAGATGGAAACTCGTAGGCGATGCTCACGTTCCGCAGCCGCAACCAGCTTGCATCCTGTAAAATAATATCGGCTATATTATTAAAAAAGTTGGCATTACGGTAAAAGTTAAAGTCTACCAGTGCAGGTATGTCATTTACCTTGCCATCGGCTTTTACCCCGTTAAATACCACATTCACATCGCGTGTTTCGGTAATTTTCAGCACGCCATTGCGGATGGAATTGCGCATGGTTACATCAAACATATCGCCACCTTTTTTGTATTCCAGCAGAAACGCAAGTGTAAACTGTTTCCAGGTAATGCTGCTGCCCACGCTGCCCAGCCAGTTGGGCAGGGCATTGCCTACTTTTACAAAAGTTCTTGTATAATCAGGGAAACCCTGGGCATTTACAATGACGTTGCCGTGGGCATCTTTCTGGTAAGCTGTTCCGTATAAATCGCCCGCCGATCCGCCCACCGTAAGTTTATTGGAGATACGCCCTTCGTCATAAAAGACAATTTCAGTAATACCATCTTTTATCGCCAGCACCTTGCTATTGTTTTTTGACCAGTTCACGATTACATTCCAGCGAAGATTTTGTGTTCTTATGATGTCGCCATTGATACCCACTTCAACGCCGCTGTTTTGTATGGTTCCGGCATTGGTGTTGTATTGCGAAAATCCACCGGTATAGGCAATGGGCACAGGAATAATCTGGTCTACGTTTTTACTTTTATAGTAAGACAGATCCAGGCTGATCCTGTCTTTTATAAAACGCAATTCTGTACCAATTTCAAATGATTTTTGCTTTTCAGGTTTCAGATTGGGATCTGAATAATCTGTTGTCTGCAAAAATCCGGGAACACTTCCAAAAGGAAAGCCGGTAGCCGATTGAAAATAGGGTCCGTTATAAGATATGGGGGCATCCTTACCCACCTGCGCATAGGATGCGCGCAGCTTGCCAAAACTCAGTACCGAGCCAGACAGGTGATGCAGATCTGTAAACACATAGCTTAAGCTGGCAGAAGGGTAGAAGAATGAGTTATTGGCCTTTGGCAATGTGGAACTCCAGTCATTGCGCCCGGTTAACTCAAGAAATATGGCGTTTTTATAACCAATTTTAAAGTCGCCGAAAATGCCGGCATACTTGCGGCGTAACGTCGTTCTTGAGTCGTACAGGTTGGCTGTATTGCTTAAATCATAAAAGCCGGGCAGTGCAAATTTTTCACCCCTTGCGCTCACAATATCCGTGTAAGTATTTTGAATATTATTACCTATCATTAATGAGTAATCGAAATCTGTTCCTGCTTTATCAGTGTAGGTTAAATAAATATTGGAGTTCACATCCCTGAAAGTTACCCTGTCTTCAGCAATAAAACCGCCGGTAGCGTTTGCCAGATCAAGCGTGGTTGGATCGCCGGGAAAGCGTGGCCCGGGAACAATGCGTGTTCTGAGGTCAGAATAAAAGTCGCCGCCTATTTTATAATCGAGTTTAAGTTTTGGCAAAATACTCCATGAAAAACCAATATTGCCCACTATACGCGACAGGTTGCTTTTTTGCTGACTGAAATGCGCTACATAAATAGGATTGTCGATAACACCGGGAGAAAAGACTTTCATGCTTCCGTCGGTATTTAAATAATCACGCACATCAAAAGTGGGTGAATAATAAGCAAGGGCCGTCATAAAACCTTTGTCGCCCTGCGAAGCAGCCACCGTTTGGCCGTTGGTAAAGGTGGCGGAGGCCGAAGTACTGAATTTATCAGATACCTGCGTAGTGCCAGCCAGTTTAAAAGTATACCGATCGTATTTTGAAGCAGGCACAATGCCTTTCTGGTTCAGTGAAGAAAAAGAGCTGTAGTAAGTGGTTTTATTGCTTCCACCCTGTACGCTTACAGCGTTGTTGTAACGCTGGCCATGATCAAAGGCATCCCTGAAATTGTAAAACACCGGATCATTTGCAGTAGCCAGCGGACCGAATGTCTGAAACCTGTTCGGTGAACCATCGGCATTAAACGAAAGCCGGCCCTGCTGGCCTTCGCGGTATTTGGTTTGTATTTCAGGAAACTTGGTTAAAAAATCAACGGCCGCAGAACTGTTCAGGCTCACCGTCATTTTGCCGGTACTGCCTTTTTTAGTGGTAATAATAATTGCACCACCCGATGCCTGCAGCCCATATAACGCTGTGGCACCAGCGCCTTTTAATATTGAAATGGACTCAATATCGTCAGGGTTAATATCCAGGCCGCGGTTGGCAAAGGCAAACTGGTCGCGGCTGGCCGCCTGGTTGCCGTTGGTGCCGGAACTTGGCAACACGCTTCCTATAATGGTGGAGTTGTTGACAGGTACACCATCAATTACAATCAGCGGCTGGTTGTTGGCGGTAGGGCTGATGGATGAAAGCCCCCTGATAACAATATCAGTGCCGGCGCCGGGCGCGCCACCCGAAGGAGTGATATTTACGCCGCTCACCTTACCCTGCAACGCATTGATAAAACTATTCTCTTTTCCCTTGTTCAGTTCCTGGCTGTTGATTTCCTGGCTGCTGTATCCAAGGGTTTTCTTTCTTGCTTTAATACCAAATGCAGTAGTTACCACAACTTCCTGCAGGTTGCCGGCTGCTTCTTTCAGCAGCAACACAAAGCCGGTTCCAATTGTACTTACAGGTAATGTCTGTGGTGCATACCCAACAGCACTGAACTGTATCTGTTTTACTGAAGAAGGAATCGTAAGCGTAAAAATCCCGTCGTTATTGGTGGAAGTGCCGCCGGATGTGCCTACTGTTTTTACAGAGGCGCCGGCCACTGGTTCCTGTTTTTCGTTTCTTACCGTACCACTGATCTGGCGGTTTTGGGCCATCAGTAATAATGGTGCCGAAAAAAGAAATGCGAATGCAATACGGAGCGTTCTTTTTCTCATAATGTTAGTGCATTTGATAAATGTAATGGTGTTGATACAGGTAATCTTAAGTTTGGGAAGCTGGCTACAGCAATTGTTCTAAACATTTAAGCGTTGAAAATGTCGCGCAGGCGAACCCCGGTGAAAGAAGATTTTCTTCATAACAGATGGTTTAAAGTTGAATAATTTGCTGACAGATCAGGAGCAAACACCGTTGGCTGTTGGCACACCGTTTTCAAAAGGGAGATTAAGCTTGGAGGCTTTGTAATTTAAAATAAAAACCGCAAAAAGCCGCAAAAAACAATCAAATCCTGCAAAATATAGAGGCTTTTTAATGTCGTTATGCTGCACAAGCAGCAAAATTTTAATAAATCGGGAATGGTGGGAAAAACCGGGCTGGCAAAGAAGAGCAGTGATGGTTTTTTTGGAAGATGAAAATATACCTAATCAAAAAAAGGAGAAAGAAACCGGTGGTATACGGTTTTCCTTCTCCTTTCTCTTTATGCTCCTGCGTTTACTTAATGGTAAAACGGGCCGTTAAACCAAAAGCATCGGGTACAAAATTAATACGGGGTATAATATCCAGCTCGGGTTTCCAGTCGAGCGAAAGATTGAGCGGTATATTCTGGAACTTATAGTCAAGTCCTATTACACCGGTGGGACCAAGATAAGTATCATGATCCTGGAAGCCCACATAACCGCCCGCGCCATAGTACCAGTTAAGGCCCGGCGTAGCGTTAAGCGGTGTATGTATTTCATATAAACCGCCAATACCAAACCGGCTGCCGCCAAAAGAAATCAGGGCATCAACAGCGCTTTTTTCGGTAAAAAAATATTTTACCGACACCGAATTGCTAAGGGTGGGAGAGGCATTGCTGAAACGAATACCCAAACCCAGTTTGTAATCCTGGGCATGTAATGAGGCAATTGCAAAACCACTGCAAACAAAAAGGGTTAGAAGTAATTTGCGCATGTGTAGAGTGTTTAGGCCTATAGAACGAAAAAATAATGCCGGGTAAGATACAGGCTGTTGTAAAACGATGTTAAGATTAGGCGATTAATTGCTGATTTTGTGAAGGCGGTATTTTGTGATTTGCGCAGTATGCATCGGCAAATGAAATCCCAAAATCCCAAAATCAGCAATCAGCAATTTCTTTAACTTAATTTTCAAACAACTCAAATTTTGTCTTGGGTCTTTTATCGTCCTGCCATTTAAAATTGTGAAGTGTTTTTTTATCTTCGGGTGTTTGTTTAAACGGGTACATGGTACCGGTTACATCTCTTACAAAAACCACTTTCTTCAGTTCCTTATTTTCAAAACGCATGTCTATTACGTCGCCGCTGGCATTGTTTACACCAACAATGGCGTTGCCTTCGTCTTTGGCGTAATAGATACTTCTTGCAGGCGAACCCTTGGTACGCATATAGTCCACTTCTCCATTCTTAAAATAACCGTTAAGCGTTTTGCCGCTTATCTGGTTGTACATATTTTCGCCGGTCTTGTTAATGACAAAGCTGTTTTCAAAAGCATACATCCTGTCTGCCTTTTTATTTTTGGTGTACAGGTAAATGGTATCTCCCGTTACCTGGCTGTTGCTGGCCCATAGTATGGGTTGGGTAAACAACCGGAAAACCGAATCGCGGGCCGAATAAAACAAGCTATCGCAGACTGCCTGCAATGAATCTGAAAAGATGCGCACATGGTGATAACATTGAAAATAACGTATATCGCTGCTGTCCCTGCCGTTGATGATACTTGTACTGGTAATTGTATCTTTTTTAAGATCGGTATAGGCAGAATCCTTTATATCCGCCAGCCTGGCGGAATACATAGAGTCGGCCCTGATGTATATTGAATCCTTGTCCTGCTGAATAATCATCAGCGGGTGCTGGGTGGCAATAAATGTTTTGTTCTTTTTGTCTACCTGGAAGTTATTTGACAACAGGGAGATCTTTTGTACTGTATCTACGTACACTGCATTGCCCCTGATAGTTGTTTGCCCGGTGGAATCATCGTTGTAAATATCATCGCCTGTTACGGTAACGCCTTTTCCATCATTAATAACGGAGCGCTTGCCAAAACTGGCCCGGCGGCTTTTCATATCGTACCACCCGTCTGTGGTAACAATGTTGGCACCTGAACTGTCTTTTATTATTGTTTTGGTAATAAATGTGGCCCGCTGCGATTCTGTATTATAAATCAAAGAATCGGTATCGACATTGTTTTTAGGGTCGCGCAGCTTTACTTCTTTTTTAAAATACACATCTTTTAAATCGCCATAATAGGTGGCTTCCTTACTGGTAATAGTAGTGGTGCCGTTTACAATTTTTCCGCCGGTGGTATAGACGCCCATCTTTGATTTTGTATCGTATTGCAGCTCGTCGGTCGTCAGCGTGCCTTTGCCATCGGTTAGCTTTGCATTCTTTTTCAGTACCGCGGTCTTTGTGTCGATATGATAGATAAGGTATTCCCCATAGACATGTATGCTGTCAGCATCGTTAATATGCACTTTGCCAAATGCTTCCAGTATGTTCATATGTTTATTGATAACTGCACTGTCGCAGTAAAACATGGTCTTGTCCTGTTGCAGCACAACATTGCCTGCCAGCATTTGCAATTGCGTAACGGAGTCTACTTTCTGAAAACGGAGCCTGTCGCTGTGCAGTTGGTTCACAATGCTGATGGAATCTCCCTGGCGGCGTGATAATGTATCCTGCGCCGAAACGGCAAGAGTATTGCTCAATAAAAAAATAAAGCAACCAACGGAAAATTTCAGCATCAATTATTTTTTCGGTAGTGTGGTACTGGCAGAATCATCCGAAAGCGGAGAGGTAAGTGCGCCTGTTTTATCTTTTTTGCCCCCAAACACGCTTACGTTTACATAACGCTTTGGATGTGTTCTGAAATCGTCCAGCAAAATATTCAATTTGTAGCTGGTGCTTTCAAGGTTCTTGTACAATTTGGGATCATTTAACAGTAAACCGATAGAGCCATCCCTGCTATTGGCCTTCGCCAGCACGCCTTTTAACTCGTTTACTGCATTTTGCAGGCTGTTCAGTGTTTCATCAATTTTGATGTTTGCGAATTTGCCGCTGGCCTTGCTAAGATTAGCCAGGGTGGTATCGATTGTGCTATTGTTTTTTGCAAGATTGGCCGTAAATACGTTTACATTGCCCAAGGCTTTTGCCAGTGTGCCTGTCTGGGCGTCCAGCAATTTCTGCAGTTCTACAGAGCTTTTGGCAAGATTGCCAATGATGGCATGAAAATTATTTTTAGTGGCCGGGTCAAAATAGCCACCTACTACCTTTAATAAAGAATCCAGGCTTAATACGGCGCCATTTACAGAATTCAATGCCGGGTTTAACTGGGCTTTCAGGCCTTCTACCAGGCCGGATGTAGTTTCGGTAAGCAGGGTATCGCCATTGTGCATCAGATCTGCACTATTGCCTTTTGTAATAGTAATGGTGGCCGCACCCAGCAAATCTGCATTGATGCTGGCAACTGAATTTTTTGGTATATCAATATCTTTTTGCAGGTTGATGGCAACCACGATGCCATCCAGCCCGCGGTTTTTTTCATGCATTTCGTATACTTTGCCTATCTGCAGGCCATTAATGGTAACGGGGTTGGCTATATTTAGCCCGTCTACTTTTTGAAACACCGCGTAAATCTCTGTATTGGCTTTGCTAAGAAGATTTTTGCCTTTCAGAAAATTAAAACCAAGAATCAGTAACGTAATGGATACAGCCGCCAGCGCACCTACTTTGGTTTCGTTAGAAACTTTCATGTACAGGATATTTGTGAATAAATGGGTTCGGGTAATTTATTTGTTGCAAACCTACAGGAAAATGACGAAAAAAAGCTTTGAGCCGTAAGCTATTAGCACAAGCAGCCCGCTTACCCCGGGATACAACGCTCAACTGCGGTGGTGAATTGCTGAAAGACAGAAAAGAAAACATGCGTCAGCCGTCAATGGTCAACGATCTTATTTACCCGTACCAGCCGGTTTTGCGCCGTTTTTATTGGTTTCAATGGTTTGTTTGTATTTTCCGAATGCCAGTATAATGCTGCTTACAATTTCGTCCTGGCCCTTCTCGCTGTTCAGGTATTCTTCCTCTTCCTTATTGGTTAAAAAGCCGGTTTCCACCAAAATGCTGGGCATGCCTGTTGCCTGTAATACCTGTATACCCACATCGCGCTGTTTTACACCATAACTGGTGCGGCCACCCGCTCTGAATTCGTCTTCCACCAATGTGGCCAGGTAGGCGCTGTTCTGAAAAAACCTTTTTTCGTACAACTGTGTACGTATAACGGCTTCCGGCGAATGAATATCAAATGCAGAGCTTTCTGCTGTACTGTCTTCCAGCACTTCACCGGTTTCGTCGTTGTTATTAATAGCATTAAGCTTATCTCCCTGTTTGGCCGCTTTCCATACATAGGTTTCCGTGCCCACACGGGTGTTTTTTACCAGGTAAGATTCATAAATGGGCTCCATTACCGTTTTCTTTCTTTTTCTCCGGCCTTTGCCCACCATTACTACTTTTCTTCTGTGCCCAATGATGCGTTTCATGTAATAGCTGCCGGCAGGTTGCGGGGTGGCATTGCAATGGATGCTGATGAAAAGATCACCGCGTGCCTCATTGGCTATTTTGGCCCGGTTGTGAAGATCGTCCCGCAGGTTATTGGCCCCGCCCGAACAAGCGTCCGTGGTGCGGGTATAGACAACTTTAATATCCGGATACGCTTTTTGAAGTGCTTCTCCCAGCCTTAAGGATATTTCAAGCGTAACATCTTTTTCTGTAGATATTAAACCATGGGCGCCGGGGTATAAACCTCCGTGCCCGGGATCTATAACAACTGTTTTAATCGCTGCCAGCTTGCCCTTTTTTTCGCTGCTATGATTATTATAGGTAAATGCCGATAGCGAAATACACAATACCATAACACTGTTGAAAACAAAAAATCTTCTCATCATGCAATAAAAAACTTTTTAGGGGTTTGATAATCTTCACATTATCTTATAAGGTGAAGCGTTATTTTTGCCTCATTGTAACCATGAACAACAATTCCAAAGGTAACTTAAAATACATTCTGGTCATTGCCCTTGGTGTACTGCTTTGCAGTATAACGTTGTTCAGTGCGTCAAATTATTCCCCCACCAGCGTTTTTTACAGCGATTTAACAGCTGCGGACGATACAATACCTGAAAAATTACCCGTTAAGGACACGGTACCGCTAAAACGCAATGATACCACAGGCATTAAAGATACAACAGGAAAACTTGTTCAAAAAGTTGACACTTTTGATGTAAAAGTATCAAAGGATTCGCTGGATGCTCCTGTTGATTATTCCGCCTCCGATTCAATGGTAATGGATGTTCCGCAAAAAAAAATATGGTTGTACAACCAGGCCAAGGTTAAATATAAAGACATCAGCCTGGACGCAGGCATTATTAACCTTGACCAGGCCAATCAAAATGTATACGGCTATTACTTTGTTGATACGGCGAAGAAAAGAATTGGCCTGCCGAAATTTGTGCAGGGCGAAAACAATATGCAGGTAGACAGCCTGGCTTTTAATTTTAAGACACAGAAAGGCATCACCTCCAACAGCTATACCACCCAGTCGGAAATGTTTGTGCACGGCGATAAGATGAAGAAAGTATCTCCGACAGAATATTATGCACTGCACGGCACATTTACCACCTGCGACCTGGATACACCGCATTTTGCTTTCCGCACCAAAAAGATGAAACTGGTAAATCAGAAACTGGCTGTTACCGGTCCCATCCACCCCGAGTTTGAGGGTGTGCCCATTCCTATTTATTTGCCATTTGGCTTCTTTCCTTTGTCGACCGGCCGCCACTCAGGACTTATTGCGCCGCAGTTTACCGCCAACGAACAATTTGGTGTAGGCCTTGAAAATGGCGGATATTATAAAGTGATTAATGATTATATAGATGTAATGATGCGGGGCGATGTCTATTCGTACGGGGGCTACCGTCTTAATATAACACCTACCTACAGGGTAAGATACCGTTACCAGGGTTCGCTCACGTTCAGTTACCAGAATACGCGTATATTAAGCGATTATGGTACGAAGGAGTTTACCTCCAATAAGAGTTTTAACCTTTCGTGGAGCCACAATGTAGACAGCAAGGCAAGACCCGGGCAAACATTTTCTGCCAGCGTAAATGCAGGCTCTACCAAATACAACCAGTACCTGACTACCAACCCTACCCGCAGTTTCCAGAACCAGTTGAGTTCTTCCATTGCCTATTCAAAAAACTGGAATAATAAGTACAATCTTACCGTAACGGCCAACCATAGCCAGAATAACAATACCGGTCTTATTAACCTTAACCTGCCTACCATTGGCTTTACGGTAAATACTTTGTACCCGCTGCAGAAAAAAGAAATGGTGGGAACCCCCAAGTGGTGGGAGAAACTGGGCATCGGATTAAATACCAATGTTGCCAACCAGGCATCTGTGTATGATTCGCTGTTTAGTTTCCGCCGCCTGCTGGATACCACCCAGTGGGGCGCCCAGCACAGCGTGCCCATTACCATTGCATTGCCATCACTCGGGCCATTCCAGATATCGCCGGGTATATCTTACCGTGAGAACTGGTATTCGAGAAGGATTGAAAGAAGGTATAATTTTGCGTCGGATAGCCTGGAGAACGTGGTTACAAAAGGATTTTACCGGTCCAGCGATGTGTCGTTCAGCCTCGGCATTAACACAGCGTTGTTTGGCCTGCACGAGTTTAGTAAAACAAGTCATATCATGGCCATCCGGCACGTCATGCGGCCCACGCTCAGCGCCAGTTACAACCCCGGCCTGGCAGCAAAGGATTATTATAAACCTGTTATTGCCAAAGATGGCACAAAAGCTCCCGATTATCTTTCTTATTATGATGGCAGTATCTATGGTTCGCTTAGCCGGCAAAAATTTGGCGGACTTAGTTTTGGGCTGGACAATAACCTGGAGATGAAAGTGCGATCAAAAAAAGATACCACTGATGCAGGTATAAAAAAAATAAAACTAATTGATGGCTTTGGTTTTAATGGCAGTTATAATTTTATGGTAGATTCTTTTCAACTGTCCAATATTTCGCTTTACCTGCGCAGTACCCTTTTTGAAAAAATAAATATTACTGCCGGCGCCAATCTTGATCCTTATCTCAGGGACACACTAACCGGCAGAACAATCGATCATTATGCCTGGAGTGGATATGGCGGTCATAAATTTGGCCTCGGCAATATTACTTCGGGTAATATAGCGGTGTCTACTTCTTTTAAAAGCAAGCCGAAGGACAAGAAAGCGGATTCGGTGGCCAATTCTGCCTTTGCCTCTGCCCAAAGCAACGCAGCCCCGCTAACACTGGAAGAACAACAGGCCCAATTGACTTATATACGCAGCAACCCGGGAGAGTTTGCAGATTTTAATATAGACTGGTCGGTGAATGTTTCCTATTCCCTCACGTTTAACCGTACGTTGACGAGTGACCTTCGCAGTTATATGACCACTATTAATTCCAACCTGAACCTCAGCGGAGATTTTAACCTTACACCCCAATGGAAAGTAGGCCTCAGTACCTATTACGATTTTAATGGATCGGGTCTGCAGAATGTAAGTGCGTTTATTTCAAGAAACCTGCATTGCTGGCAGATGTCTATTAACGTGTACTCTGGTTATACAAAAGGATTTAATATAACCATCAGCCCCAAATCGGGTATACTCAGGGATTTAAAGATTAACCGGTCGAGGTATTTTTATAATGGACCGTATTAGATGTCGGATGTCGGATGTCGGATGTCGGATGTCGGATGTCGGATGTCGGATGTCGGATGTTCAAGCCGCGCAAGTTACGATTTTTGTGACAGGGTCGGTTAAAGGCCTGAAGGGCCGTCTTATACCAGCGAGGGGCGGAGCCCCTCACTGAAGGGGCGCAATATCAATAACCCCGGATGAAATCCGGGTGGGGACGCCAATAGCGATCATCAATGATATACCGTTGAACTGAGCGTAGCAAGGATGTTTCCCAATGAACTAATGCTGGTATCAAAAAAATCCGGTTTGTTTACACCGCGCAAATCAGCCATCGTCACATCAGCCGTCAGAGATTATTTGGAGGCGACCATGTAATAAAAAAAGGTTTGTCTATATCGAACAAATTAGCCATCATCACATCAGCCATCAGACATTGTTTTTTTCGTAGTATTCACTCATTATACCAAACAATTTTTCTTTTAGTCCCTCTACAGTATCGGTATCAGTAATTTTTACCGGTGGCAGGAAATGCATTTTCATGGGGTGTGGAAACAAAGAGAAAACAGGTTTTTCCGGCATTACTTTCCGGCTGTTAAATATCAGCGAAGGCATCAGGGGCTTACGGGTAGCAATGGCCAGCCTGAATGCGCCGTCATGAAAAGATTTTAATGGTTGGCTGGTCCTGTTACGCGTTCCCTCCGGGTAGATACACATGTGCAAACCCATGTTCAGGATGTTTTTCATGCTGATAAAACTTTCGCGGCGGCTGGCTTCGCTGTTCCTGTCTACCAGCACACTACCCATTTTATACAACATACCAAATACAGGCGTTTTGGCCAGTTCTGCTTTGGCAATGGTTTTGTTGCCACCGGGTATGCCGGGCGAGGAAACAGGTACATCAATAAATGCGTTGTGGTTGCATATAACAATATAATTTTCGCCGGGCGCAAAATTTTCTTTGCCTTTGATGCTGACGGGGCAACCAATTAACGGCATGTAAATCGCCATCCAGATACGGGCTATATAAACAAAATGGCGGGTTCTTACCGGCTCTGCCTGGTAATACACAATAATGAACGGGATCATAAAAATAAACATGGTAATAATAAACCAGATAAGACCCCATCCGGCCCAAATGCGCCCCAAAATATTTTTCATGGATCAAATGTATTGAAGAATGGCCGATGTCTGATTTTGAGATGGCTGATTTCTTTTGAAGCGATAAATAGTGTTTGCCCTGCAGGATGGGAGGCAGGTTGTGTATGCAACTACAGTTTCCAGTCAATAGGATCTATGCCATTGGCCGTCAGGTATTCATTGGTTTTTGAAAAATGATGACAACCAAAAAAGCCATTGAAAGCCGAAAAGGGCGATGGGTGCGCTGCTTTCAGGATGCAGTGTTTTGTTTCGTCTATCAGCACCTGTTTCTCCTGCGCAAACTTGCCCCACAATAAAAAAACGACATGTTCTTTCTGATCGGATATTTTTTTTATCACTGCATCTGTAAATTCGGCCCAGCCACATTTGGCATGGCTCATGGGCTCATTGGCCCGAACGGTCAGGGAGGCATTTAATAAGAGCACGCCCTGCTCTGCCCAATGCGTAAGATTGCCATGATTGGGTATGGGTACCCCTGTATCGGTCTGCAGCTCCTTAAAAATATTGACCAGCGAAGGCGGGGCAGGCACCCCGTTTTGAACTGAGAAAGACAGGCCGTGCGCTTGTCCCTTACCGTGATAAGGGTCCTGGCCCAGCAACACCACTTTTACTTTATCGAAAGGCGTGGTATTAAAAGCATTAAATATCAGTGAACCTGGTGGAAAAATGGTTTTGCCAGCCATTTTTTCTGTGCGCAAAAAAGTTACTATCTGCAGGAAATAAGGCCGGCTAAATTCGTTTTTCAGTATTTCCTTCCACCCATCTTCTATTTTTACGTCCATTGCCATTGTTTGTATAAATGAAGATAGGAAGAAAATGAATCTGCAACAGGCTGCGACATTGAACATACCGGGTATTGTTAATGCGGATGCATACCTGGCAATTATTCGTATAATAGACGATGTTCCTGAAACAGTCTTCAAGCGGGGTTTTAAATATTGGTGTGCCAGCCAGCCATCAATACCTTATCCACTTGCGAACATTTCTAAACCAAACCTGTTTAGCAGTTCAATTATTTTCATTAAAACAACCAACTATGAGCAAGATTACCGTAAAAGATGGTACCAAAATTTATTACAAGGATTGGGGAAAGGGACAGCCTATTGTGTTTCATCATGGATGGCCTTTGTCTTCCGATGACTGGGATGCACAAATGATGTTTTTCTTAAAAGAGGGTTATAGGGTTATTGCTCATGACCGCAGGGGACATGGAAGATCTGCCCAAACTGCAAACGGTCATGATATGGATACCTATGCTGCAGATGTTGCAGAACTTACAAAAGCGCTGGATCTAAAAAATGCGGTGCATGTTGGTCACTCGACCGGTGGCGGTGAAGTAATTCGTTATGTAGCGCAACACGGCAAAGGCCGCGTTGCAAAAGCTGTGCTTATCAGTGCAGTTACCCCCATAATGGTGAAAACAGAAAACAACCCGGATGGTATCCCTATGTCTGTATTCGACGACATACGTGAGGGCACCGCGACAAAACGGCCGCAGTTTTTCCAGGATTTTACGCTGCCCTTTTATGGGTTTAACCGGGAAGGAGCAAAAGTATCGCAGGGAATCCGGGATAATTGGTGGCGCCAGGGAATGATGGGCGCCATAAAAGCACATTACGATTGTATCAGGGCATTTTCCGAAACAGATTTTACGGAAGACCTTAAAAGCGCAGATGTACCTGTGCTGGTTATGCATGGGGAGGATGATCAGATAGTGCCGTTTTCACTTACCGGTGCAAAAGCGGTAAAGCTCTTAAAAAACGGGAAGCTGATTTCATACCCTGGTTTTCCACATGGTATGCCCACTACCGAAGCAGCAACCATCAATGCAGATCTGCTGGCTTTTATTAAATCCTGACGAACAAGCGAAATCTTCAATTACATAGCGCAAAATAAAAAAGCTGTCATCGTTTTCGGTAGACAGCTTTTTTAATCAGCATGTATATTTCCATGCCGTCGTTGGTGCCTGCCGGTAGGCAGGTTTTTCACCAACAACTGATGCGGCTGATAATCCTCATTAGGATTATTGATTACAAAACCAATAATGGCAGCAATGGCAAAGTAACTCCGCGCCTTTAGGCCGGAGACAGGAACACTATAGCAGGTTAAGGCTTTAGCCAAACCAATTTCGGCTAAAGCCAACGGAACAAGAACGCGTTTATTCCCCCAGCCTGAAGGCTGGGGTTACTACTGAAGATGATAACCTTTCGCGCCGTTATCCGCGTCGTTGTTGGTGTTCATGCCGTTGTTGGTGCCTGCCTGTCCGGCAGGCAGGTTTTCACCAACAACAGATGCGGCTGATAATTCTCATTAGGATTAATGATTACAAAACCAGCAATGGTAAAATAACTCCGCGCCTTTAGGCCGGAGACAGGAACGCTAAAGCAGATGAAGGCTTTAGCCAAACCAATTTCGGCTAAAGCCAGCGGAATAACATTGCATTTATTCCCCCAGCCTGAAGGCTGGGGTTACTACTGAAGATGATAAGCTTTCGCGCCGTTCATGCCGTTGTTGGTGTTTTCACCAACGACAGATACAGCTGATAATTCCCGCGCCGTTGTTGGTGTTTTTAACCAACAACAGATGCAGGGTTACCTGACTTTTTTATTGGCAATAAACATTACCTGCACAGGCCCCAGCAGACCCGAGGGCCTTAAAAGACTGTCGGCGCCGGGCATATCATATTTCATAACATTTGTTTTAGTGAGCCTTTTTTCCGGTGGCAGTTTGGCATCGCCAATGAGGCGGTTGGGCCAGAGGTTGACCACTTCCACTTCCAGCTGGTTATTTCCCTGTTTTATATAACTGCTGATGTTGAACTGAAAGGGAGCATTCCATTTAACCGGCATTTGATGGCCATTGATTTTTATGGACGCCATTTCCAGTACATTGCCCAGGTCGAGTATGGCTTTTGTATTTTTAAGATTGTTCTCCTTTACAAAAAAGTTTTTTGCATAAACTGCTTTCCCGGAATAATACTTAATACCGCTGTCATTAAAAACCGTCCATGATTGCAGCGAGTCGGTTTGTATATGGAAGGGGCCACCCCAACTGGTATCAAAAGCAATATCCCATTTGCCCGTAAGCGGTATGGCTATGGAAGGGGCGGCAAGTGCTGTTTGGCTCATTTTGCCATCAGACCATGTAAGCGTATAATTGCCGGGCTGATACAGTGTGGCGGATGTTCCGGCATCTTCTTTACTAACGTCTATACATGGTTGATCAATCTCTTTAAATGCATTGCCCGGGAAAAAAGATTGGCCGTCTTTTTCAATTTTTACAATATGCACCGGTGCAGTTGCTTTTTTAAATACAATAAATTTGGAATCTTCCGGTCCAAAATTCAGGGGGATGATGGTTTGATTGTTCTCTTCGCGGTATACCATTATTTGTTTGGTTTCCCCGGTTAGGGGGTCCCAGAGTTCGGGCACCATTCCGCTGACCCTGAATTTGCATTCCACCTGTTCATACCGGTCGGGCAAGCTGGTTAAATAACGAAATTCAAAATCGTTGATTCCTTTCCGGCCGAAACGGTTCACCACAAAATAAATATCCATTCCTTTGCCGGTACGGTGTATGTAGTCAAGCGCCGTATTCTCATTGTTGCCCCTGTATTCAAAATCTGGCTGCACATTCATTTCGGCCAGTACGGTGTTCAAGTCTTTGCCATAAATTACTTTGCCTTTTCCGTATTTGTTTTCTTTTATGTTTATACCGTCGATGGCCCCCCACATGCGCGAAGCAATCGCCTTAACGGCTGCATCATTTTCCGGAAAATTAGTGAGGCCGGTGGCTTTTACCGGGCGCGGTGCAATAATGGTTATGCCCTCTTTCACCAGTAAATCAATCTTGCGCAATACATCAATATCTATGGCTGTTTCATCGGGAAGCACCAGTAAACGATAGCTCATGCCATCGGGAAAAAATATTGTATTGTTTTTTACCGATAAGGTCTTGATCGCATCTTTTGAACATTTATCCCAGTCGTGACCAAATTTCAGATCGCTTATTTCTTCTTTAAGAAATACAAAATTGGGAACATCGTCTCCATAATAATACAATACATCCGCGGTAAACAATCCCCTGGAAAGCATATAACTGCACCTGTTCAGGTAACTGATAAAATCGCCGGCCTGTTTCCACCAGGTAACATTTGGGTTAAGGTGGGTACCGGCAAAGTATTCGTTGCCGGGCAGTCCAAATTCTTTAGGCGATGAAGTAAACGTATGCCATACAATCCTGTTTACGCCAGAGCAGAAAACGCGATCAATATTGCTTTTTAAGTCTTTTGGCGCCCGTTCCCATTGCGGCCCGATGGAGGTAGGCCCTTCGGCGGCAACAAATTTTTTGCCGTTTGTATGCGCAACACAGGCGCTTTGTTTAACGGCCAGCCGCTCGGCATCTTTTATTCTGTGTGTGTTTGAAGTGGCCCAAAATTCTCCCTGCGGAAAATCGCTGATGGCCATTACTTTCAATGCGTCTACGGGGGCAGAGTGGGGCCCGCCCGACTCGGGATGGATGCCCAGTCCGTGTTGATGTGCCAGGTCGCTCATCAGCTGGTAATGATATGCGGCAATACAATCGCCTATTGTTTGCCGGTAGTCGTGCAGAAACCTGTCCGACTGGTCCGCTGATTCAACAATCCTTCCCGCAAGTACCGGCAGGTAGGGAAAAATATCATAGCCGCGAAATTTTTTAAAGGCAGCAGCAAAATTATTGGTCCACCCCACATTGCCCATTTCCCAGCTGTCTGTTTGCAGAAAATGTAAACTATTTCCTGCCGACTGCGCGGTGTTTATCAACGGCAATATCACATCTGCACTGAATTTTTTAAAGGCTTCAGGGTTTAAATGGTCCAGCGAGAGGCCGCTCCAACCATCACTGTTGGTGGATGTTACGGCGCCTGTGCAGGTCCATCCATACCTGATGATGGTCCATTTTCCTGCGGGCGCCTCCCATGTCAGCATGCCGTCTTTGCATTTATCTGTAAGATCAATAATGGTTGATTTTTTAACATCCTGCACCTGTTGGGTGGCCGTTTCAGGATATTCTTCCCGTAGTTTAGACAAGGGATATATTCCTTTAAACCCAAAGCCCTCATTAAAAGATTTTATTCCCCAGTTTTTAATGGCCTTGTCTTTTAATGCAACGCCGGTATCGGCCCGGAATGCCTGCACAATGATATCCTGGTAGGCCAGGTTTGTTGGCGGCTGTGTAAGCCGGCATTGAATTTTTTTTCCGCCATCAACTACCGTATCTGTATAAACGATTTTTTTTAATGCCAGTTCGGGCGTTATGGTGGGCCCACCGGGATTCCATCCGCTTTGCACATTAACGCTTAGCTCAATGCCCAGTCTTTGCGCTTCTTTGATGGCAAATTTGTAGAGTTCCATCCAGGCGGGGCTCATAAAAACCGGGCCTGCTGCCGTTTTTTTGGCTACGGCATAATTAGAACTGCCGGCATCCACAATAGAAGCGCCGCCATAGCCATTTGCTTTCATCTGTTCCAGGTCTCTGGTAATGGATGCTTTGGTAGCCATACTGTTCAGCCACCACCAGTAACACCTTAAGCGTGATTCGGTAGGCGGTGTCGCAAAATCTTTTTGCAGCCTGTTGTAATTAAGCGTGTCGGAAGTATGTAATGAGTAGTTTATTTTTTGGGCTGAAACCTGCAGGCCGCAGGACAAACCAATTATAATGAACGCTGACTTAAACATAGTGGTGTAATTATTTTTGCCCGTTGGAAACAATCCTGGAAGAATACGGAGATTATTGAATTGTTCCACCGGAACAATTTATGGGAAAAACAGCAGCATAGTATGATTAATAAGCTTATAAACGAATAAAGAAGTTAAAAACAACAGGAACACCTTTTACTGGTGTCCCTGTTGCGCTATATAATACTTGGATTGGTTTACCAGCCGGGGTTTTGGGCCAGTTTAACATCTTTGTTTGCATCAATTACCAGCTGCGGTATCGGCCACAGGTTGTATTGAAAGGTTAATGTGGCTTGTGCTTCCGGCCAGAATGCATATTTTTTTATGCGATCAACTGCAATGGTGCCACCCATACGCAGCAAGGTATTCCAGCGGCATTCTTCATACACCAGTTCCCTGGCGCGTTCATCGAGTATGGTATTGAAATTATCGTCCATATCGCCGGCGGTAACCAGGTAACTGCAATTGGCACGGCTGCGCAGCAAATTTACATCGGCTGCAGCCCCGGCTTTATCGCCACTGCGTTGTTTGGCTTCTGCACGCAGCAAGATGGTTTCGGGCAGGCGTATAAAATAATCGTCGCGGAATAAATTGCTCAGGTTCTCGCCATCTGCAATACCCGTGTATTTGTCGGTGGCAATTTTGCACGATACGGGGTAGTCGAGGCTTTGATCATCTTTGGTATCATACAATACAGACCAGGGTACAGGCTGGTTGTAGTAAGCAGAGGTAGGCACGTTGCCCAAAAATATCCTGCGGAAAACGATATCCGTATTTCTCATATCGTTGGCATAGTTGCCGGTGTATATACCATCGCGGGTATATAGGGTAGGCGTTACCTGGGAGATGCCGCGTCCACCCACATCTGCGCCTGTTCCGGCCAGGTTAGCGGGCGATCCATTGCGGAATACAGGGCCATAAATACGTGAATAGGGAAGTTTTGATCTTGCATCTTCCGTTCTGTAGGCTGCATAGTCAATCTGCAATGCCCAGATGCATTCCTTGTTGCCATCCTGGTAGTTCACGTTGTTTTCCTGGAACAAATCCCAGTAAACATTGCCCTGTGCTTCTGTTTTGCGCGCGCCATAGCGGGCTTTCATTAAAGAAAAAGTGCCGCCATCAATTACTTTATTTCCATAGGCAATTGACTGCGTAAATGCTGCAGCAGCACCTGATGCATTGCCATCGGCTGCCAGTTGTGTACCCAGCGCCAGGTATAGTTCACACAGGTTGTGCTGGCAGGCTCCTTTTACAAGGCGTCCGCCCACAGCGGTTACATCGGGCAGATCGTTTTCAATGGCCAGCATTTCGTTGATTGCAAACTGGTAGGTTTCTGCTCTTGTAGCACGTTTATAATCGTAACGGGCCACTTTTGCAATATCGGTTACAAGGGGCACACCGCCGAATAGTTCGCCCAGGTTCCTGTACGCAAATGCCCTGAAAAACCTGGCCTGGGCGACTGTATACGCTTTTTCTGATGCCGATGACCAACTGATAGATGGAAGATCTGCGCTGTAAATGGCCAGGTTGGCTTTAGCGATAATACTGTACCAGACACTGAATATCTGGTAGAAGTTGTCGCTATTGGCATTAATGAGTCCATAATTATTAAATGTATTGCCCCGCCTGATGCTGGGTACATCAAACATATCAGTACCATTACCACGAAAGACAAAGGTCCAGTTTTGTTCTGTTGGGTTGGCCCATATATCCCTGAGCTGGGAATAGATGGCTATAACAGCCTGGTCGATCTGCGCCGAGGTAGAAAAAATATTATCAACCGTGTAAAATGTTTCCGGTGGGGTTTGTAAAAACTTGTCATCTGCTTTTTTACAACCCGGAGCATTCAGCAAGAGAACAAAAAAGAAAATGTTCAATATATATTTTAATGTTTTCATTTCAATGTTGTTTAAAGGCTTAGAAACTAATATTGGCGCCCAATGAATAAGAAGTTGCTACCGGAAAGGTGTTAGACTGTACGGTAGTGCCTGTTTCGGGGTCTCCACCTATCCATTTGGTGAACCTTGCCAGGTTCTTGCCGGCCAGAAAGATTCTTGCACCACTGATATTATTTTTTTTCATCCACGGCGTATTAATTGAATAAGAAATGGAGAGATCCTGGATTCTGACGAATCCTTGCGACTGAAGGCCCAGGAAACGGCTGTCGCCGGAAAAATAGGCTGATGGATAAACGTTACTTGGATTGGTGGTGGTCCAGTATGGTTTGGAGATGGTATTGTCGTTGAACCGGCCGGTGCCCGAAGTCATGTAAGCCTGTGTATTGCTCTTGAGGTAATAACCATTGCCGCCGAATATGCCCGACACCATCAGGTACAGTTCAAAGTTTTTATAGCGCACAGTATTGCTGAGGTTTAAACGGAAATTTTCCTTGTTGTATCCTAAAATAGTTCTGTCATTGGCGTCAATTTTACCATCTTTATTCAGGTCGATGTATTTGGGAGCGCCCGGCGCTGCGCCTGTCATTGTTATATATGCGGCATCGCCTGTTTGCACAATTCCGTCCTGTTTATATCCATAAATGGCGCCTAGTGATTTACCAATAAAAAAACTATTGGCAATATCATCGTCTTCCTTGCCGTCGGCGTTTTTATCTTCCCGGTACAGGTGCGCCAGTGTATTTTTATTTTTCCAATAGGTAATGGATGAAGACCAGTTCAGATTTTTCTGCTGCACATTTATTGTTCTTACAGTAAGCTCAATGCCTTTATTGTCTACTTCGCCCAAAGAAGATAACTGTGTTGCAAACCCGGTCATAATGGGGATATTGCGCAGAAATATCTGGTCGGTAGTTTTGGAAGAATAATAATCCAGATCTACAAAAAGCCGGTTGGTCAGCCACGCAGATTCAAATCCGATATTAATAGCAGTGGTTTTTTCCCAGCCAAGGCTTGGATTGCCGAGTGTAGACTGCACCAATCCATAATAAATCGTTCCCTGGGTGTTTGAAAATTCATATCGCTTGTCTCCTGCAGCACTATTCTGTACCTGCGATAAAGTAGCGTAAGGACTTAATCCCTGGTTACCATTCTGTCCCCATGAAAACTTAAGTTTTAAATTGCTCAGCGGCTTAAAATCTCTAAGAAAGGATTCGGTTGAAATTTTCCATGCTGCGCCTATAGCGGCAAAATTTGCATACCGTTTATCGGCACCAAAAACAGAAGCCCCGTCACGACGGAAAGAGCCTGTTAAATAATATTTATCGTTGTAAGAATAATTAAGACGGGCCAGGTAACCAACATTAGAGCGTTCATTATTATCGAGGATTACTTTCTGTACAGTAGCTTTTGACAACCCATATATGCCAAGCGTAGTATTGCCATTGGCGGCAAAATTACTGCCTGTTGCATTGATGTCTTCATATTTCAGGTGATCCCTTGTTGCAACTGCTGTTGCGTTAATCCTGTGTTTGCCAAAGTTTTTATCATAGGTAAGTATATTGTCGAACACATAACTGTTGGTAGACCTGTTTTCAAGGTTTCCGTTTGCATTTGATAATAAACTCTGAACAGTAGCAGGATCGTACCTGCCTGCTATGCCGGCACCTTCTTTAATGTAGTAATTCTCATAAGTAAAATTGCCGCTCTCGTGCTTTTCAAAATTGCTTAGCAGGTTAGCGCGGTAGCTCAAACCTTTTATCCACGGAACATTTATAACCGCGTAGGTATTTAGCCTGAAATTATTGTAAACATCAATGTTTTTAGTAGTGCCGTCATTTACCCCCCATAATGGATTAATAGCCGATTGCGTGTAAGGATATTTTTCCAGGTCGCCCAGCGAATCACGGTATAACACACCGTACGGGGACATAAATTCTGCCTGCTGAACGTTGGCTGCGTTGCCTGAATAATCCCTCCTGGAATAAGCAGCATCCATACCCAATTCAAGCCACGAAGCAACTTTTGTGTTTACCTTACCCAGCACGGAAATGTGTTTATACTTGTCTCCCACCACAAGTCCTTTGTTGTCATCAAACGAAGAAGACAGGTAATAATTTACACTTTGGGCGGCACCGGAAATAGATACCTGGTAGTTTTGCGTAACACCGGTTTGTATTATTTTATCCAGCCATACTGTTTCCCTGCCTGCATTAAGATTAGCCAGCTCCCCGGTCTGTAACCAGTTGGTACTGCCTGGCGCATATTTGTTCCGGTCATTTACCACGGTTATCCATTCAGTGCCTTTTAACATTACGGGCCTGTTCAGCCATTTTTGAATGCCAGCCTCTGTTCTGAAAGAAATAACCGCTTTACCCGTCTTTCCTTTTTTGGTAGTAATGGCAATAATGCCGTTGGCAGACCTTGAACCGTAGGCAGCAGCCGAAACTGCATCTTTTAAGACATCGTAGCTGGCAATATCGTTCGGGTTGATGTCGCTAACAGACCCAAGATAAATAACTCCATCCAGCAAAATAAGCGGATCGTTAATACCACTGATAGAGCGTTGACCGCGAATTTGTATAGAAGGTTGACCGCCGGCCGAATTAACCGCGCCTACACTTAGACCCGGCACATTACCTTTAAGTGCCTCCAGCGCATTCAGGTTGGGTAAAAGGGCAAGTGGAGAATTTTCCATTTTAACAGAAGAAACAGCGCCTGTAAAATCTTTGCGTTTGGCAGTACCATAACCAATTACAACTACCTCATTCAGGTCCTTGTTTTCTTCCTTTAACTGAATTACTATATTGCTGCGGTCGCTTACTTTTATTTCCTGTGTTATAAAACCAACATAGCTGATTACAAGAGAGGCGCCGGCATTGACTACATTCAGCGAGAAAGTACCGTCTTCTTTTGAAACAGTGCCATTGCTGGTACCTTTTTCTATTATGCTTACATTGGCTATTGGCTGGTTGGCGGCATTGACCACCTTACCCGTTATTACCACAAAGGAGGCTTCATTTTCTTTTCCCTGTTCGGATATAACAATGAGATCATTGCCGATAATCTTAAATGACAGCAGCGTGTTTTCAAGTAATTTTTTCATTACCTCGGCCGCGGGTTTGTCCTGCACACTGATATTTATCTTCTGGTCAGCGGGCAGCACGCCATCATTGTAGAGAAAACGGAAAGAAGTTTGTTTTTCAATAGTCTTAAATGCTTTTTTTAACGAAGCGTTTTCCAGTTTAAGTGTAATATTTTCCTGGGCCAGCCCGTTATTGGCATACGATTGCATGGAAAATACACAAATAAGCAAAACAATCATTTTCATTATAAGCAGGCATTTGGTTACTGAAGTAGCTGCGCAGTCATGCGCCCTACATCCAATTTTTTTCATAACTTAGTATTTGAAGTGTTAAAGGATGAAAAGGCCTCCGCCCGGAGACTTTTTAAATTTCTGAATTTAACCCGCGGAGAATGGTGCAAACATTCTCCGTTTTGTTTTGATGGCGTTTAAGTTAGTTTTTTCATTTGCAGTGTTTAGGTTATCAATCGTTTTTATAGTCAGCTGGTTTGTACTTGTTTATTACCATATCGTTACCACCCCGTCTTTAAGCTGGTACTGAAAATGCGCTGAGAATTGCAGCCCTTCCAGCACCTCATCCAGTGTTTTATTTTCAAACGTTACTGTATAGGTATTTGCACTGAGCTTTTTATTTTTTACTACGATCTCTACATTGTACCAGCGTTCTATTTCAGCAATCATATTGTCAAAAGGGGTTTCATCAAAGGCCAGTTTGTTTTTTACCCACATGGTTTCATATACCTCCTGGTCTTTTTTATCAACATGTACATTGCTTACAATCATGGCCTCGTGGTTGGTTGTTTTAACCGCGTCGCCGGCCGTATTTTTGTTTGATTCGGCCACTGCATCCCCAATCAATACTTTTTCATTGGGTTTAAGGATTACTTTTTTATCGGGCTGTGCATTCAGCGTAACTTCTACTGAACCGCGTATCAGTGCAGTTTCTGTGGTTTTATCTGCCGGATAGGAACGCACATTAAAAGCCGTACCCAATACTTTTATCTGTACGGTGCGGGTATGAATGATAAATGGCCTTGACTTATCTTTTACCACATCAAAATAAGCCTCGCCGCTAAGACTTACTTCCCGGTTTTTACCGCTGAAATCGCCCTTGTATTCAAGTTTGCTGTCTGCATTTAACCACACCTGTGTGCCATCGGGCAATTCTATTTTTGATTTTGAACCGGGTTTGGTGCTCACCGTGTTGCCGGCTATTTTGGGCGAACTACCCGGTTCATTACCGGGGCGCATCTGAAAAAAAATAAGAATAAGTGCTGCAGCGATGCCCCCACCGATCCAGAACCACCGGTAGCCCAGCCGCCGCCGGTTATTTATCGCAATGGCATTTTCCGGCGAATTTTCATCGTCATACTGCAATACCGGCGCACCAAGATGATTGCTCAAACGCTGCAGGTGCCTGTCGAAGCTCATTGCCTTGTTCAGTTCACCGGTAACCCGCATATTGTGCGCCGCCCAGATCTGCTGCATTACAGCAATCCTGGCATTTGCCTGCGGATCATGCTGTTTCAGCATTTCCAGTTCTGCTAATTCTGAGGGTGTGGCTTCACCGGAAAGCTGTAAACTTACCAGCAGCCATAGTTTTTCGTCTGTCATAAAATTGCTGTTCGTTAAGACAATAGAAGTAAGAAGAAAGTACCAAAGCCATTAAAAAAATATCAATTATTTTTTAGCCAGGTATTTTAAGAGGCGGAGCGTCGGCCGGTAAACTGTGTTGATTGAAGCCATGCGGGGATAAGCGCTGCAATTTTGCGGGTGGCAATAAAAACCTGGTTGCGTACGGTTAAGACCGAAATACCCAGTATTTCTGCCGCTTCTTTGTACGACATGCCGTCTTCTTTTACCAGTTGAAACACCATACGGCACTGCGGTGGCAGTTCCCTGATGCATTGCTGTATTTTGTCTACGGTGTCTGCAGAAATGCATAACTCTTCCGGGCTGCCCAGGCTCACTGCAGGTTCAATATCCATTTCCTCGAGGCGGATAACCGGGTTTTTGAAATTCCTGGCAATATAATTAAGGCAAAAATTTTTTGCGATGGTGTACAGATAAACCTTCAGGTTTTCTATTTCGGGCAACTTATTTCTTACCTGCCACAGCTTTATGAAAACGTCTGAAACAATTTCCTCCGCCTGGTCCTGCGATTTTACAAATGAAAAACAGAAACCGGTCAATGCTGGCGATAACAACAGGTAAAGCGATTCATACGCCTTCATGTCCTCGTACAGGGCAATTTTTTGCTGTAATATTTTAATATTGTCGTTTGTATGCAAAATGTCAACCGATAGATAACAAAAATAACATTCTGAAAAGATACATCCGATAAAATAAAAAAACAATACATTCCGCAAAATGGCCGGCAATGCATTTAGCCGGTTAAACAACAACCTGCTTTGGGAAAGCAGGTTGTTTATAATGAAGCACCAGGGGATTGAGCAACCCTGATGCTTCTTTATCTCTTTTTTTTAATTAATTAATGATTAGTTGCAGTGTTGCCGGACCATTCAGATGGGTGCTTACATAAATAATGTATAAACCCGGGCGCAGATCGGAGGTTTTTATTGCTACCCTGTTTACACCCTTACGCAGATCTACCTGCTGGCTGGTCATTTTATTACCGGTAACGCTTACAATCTGAACGGTGGCCTTTTCCTCCTCATCACTGTTTATGAGCAGGGTAGTATTTTGACCGCTTAATACCGGGTTGGGATAAATACCCGTGGTTTGAATTACCCCGTCTTTTATATTCAAAAACGCGTCTAAAAATTCAAGGTGCGGTTTGGGATGAATACCTTTATCGTCCTTGTCGTTTGCCGCAGCCGGATACAGCTGATGCATTGGAATGATTTCTTTCTGCGTTGAAGGCCCTGACCAAAAGAGTTTGGCGACTGCATTGCCTTTCTTGTCATAATATTCCATTTGTATGGTATACTTTACGCCGGCCACAAGAGTAATCCTGCCACTGGTTTCTTTGAAGAAACGATGACCCTTCCAGCTATCGCCCAGCAGTTGCCCATTTACCCATAGCCTTGCACCATCATCTGCATCTGTGTAAAAAGTATATGTTTCTGAGTAGAGTGGTTGTACCCATCCGGTCCAGCGTACTGAAAATTCTTTGTGGCCAACCAGCGGCGAAGGGGAACCTGATCCCCAGTTGAAGTTGACAGTTGGGTCAATTCTTGAGAAGACAATTTTTCCATCCATATGGGAGTTCTTATAATAGTCTCCTCTGAGCCCTGTGCCCTTACCCGTATCAGTAACCGAAGAACTGGTGGTAGTAAAATAGGTTTTATTGGAAATACAACCTGTTGCCTGCCCGCTGCCATTGCCCGGCACTATATACCAGCTATAGGTGGTGCCGTTTGCCAGGCCGCTTGCCAGGTAACTGTTGGTGGTTGTATGGGCAATTGCTTTAGCAGGCACAGTTGGCCCTGTCCACAGGTACACGTCATAAGAATTGGCTTTGGCTACAGAGGCCCAGTTCAGGGAAGCGCTGTTCTGTGCTGCTATAACAGCGCCGTTGGAAGGGTTTGTATTTACTGCGCAAGCAGGTAAGGGTGTGTCTGTAGCAGCGGTAGTGAATACGGTGGTGCCGGCAGCACTGCATCCTGTTGCTGCACCGATGGCATTTCTGGGTATAATATACCAGTTATATAATGTGCCTGCTGCAAGACCCTTTGCATTATAGCTGGTGCCGCCCACATTGGCCACGGGTTTTTGCGGGCTTGTTGCACCTGTCCAAAGGTATACGTCATAAGTGGTGGCGGTGGGCGAGGACGGCCACGACAATGTTGCTGTTGTTTGGGTGCTGAGCGTTGCGCCGTTTGCAGGCGCTGTATTGGTAACGCAGGCGGGGTAAAGCGAGGCAGGTAAACGTTTAAAACAAATTTCGTCAATGGCAAAATCATTGCCGGCTGTAACAACCGCCCGGTTAATGATACCGATGGTGGCAGAAACCGCATTGCCCGAATTCCAGGTATAGGTGAATTTCTTCCAGCTGGCATTGCCGGTGCCGGTTACAGCTGCGGCGCCACTTATCAGGGCCGTACCGTTTATAACAGGTGCCAGTTGAGCCGGATTGGTTCCGTTTTGGTTTCCTGCATAAAAACTATATTCATAATTGGTATTGGGTGTAACGGGCATTGATCCGGAACGGGCCCATACCATATCGCCCGCACTATACGTACAACCGCTGCCGTTGCTGGTAAAGCTGGCCAGGAAACGATTGCCCTGTACACCGGCAGCATCTTGCGTAAATTGGTCGGTACCCGATGTCATGATACCGTTCTGACAGGTAAAATTGCTGCGTGAATACGGCGCCGCAGAAACATAGGCGTTATCGTTTGTAAAATGTTCTGCAAACAGTGTATCGGTTGCACAGGCTTTGGTGCTTATTACAACGGGCCTGGGCGACCAGGCAGACCATGCACCACCTGCCACCCGCATAAACCTTACCCTGTACTGGCCTGCCTGTGTTGCCGTGTATTCATTGCCGTTAGCACCTGGAATGGTAACGCCATTTTGTTGCCATTCATAGGCATAAAAGCCCTGTGTAATACCCATGCGTGCAGACAACGGTGCCCCGTTGCAGAACTGCTGGTTTTGAAAATAGACCAGCGGTTGCGCTTTATGGGCATTGGCCCAGTATACATCGGTAAGATAAGCGCCCGCCGGATTCTTAAGCGTCCACATATCCGTCCAGGTATTATGGCTGCTATTGGCAAAATAGGTTTGGTAAATATCGGCACCGGCGTTTCGCACACCGGTATAAAATCCCTGCATGCTGGCCGGATCGGGATTGACATCTGTACCACCGTTGGCAACCCACACCGGTACATGTACCCAATTATTCACCGTGTTGGTTAATGCGGCTACCTGCACAGGCGATGCCTGTATTGAAACGGCCACGCGTTGCGGATACAGGCTGGTATAGGATAGCCCGCCAAAACCACCGGCAGATAAACCCATAGCAATAACCCTGTCGGGATCGGTATTGTTATATTTTTGCAGGGTATCCAGCACGCTGTTAATACGACTGAAATGATAATCATTCCAGCCGATAGCCGGTTCCTGCGGAAAAAGCAGAAAACCATTCCATTCGCCGTTGTTGATGCGTTGTTCAAAAAGCTGTGCGCCCCATACCAGTTGCATTTCATTATCGTACACACCACCAATTTCTCCACCACCGTGAAAGAAAACGATCACCGGGTACTTGCCGGGGTTAGCAGGGTTATAGTTGTTGGGAAAACGCAGGCGAAACTGCATGCCGTTCCATATATAGCATTTAAAATTATTGGTAGGCCAGTGCATCTTTGAGCTTCTTACCCATTTGGACATTATAAAATTGGGGGGAACACCGGGATTGCTGGCAGTGCCTGCCGGCGAAGAACCGTCGTAGGTAATAAGCGTATCACTGGGATCGAAAACATTTTGGGCGCTGAGAAAACTGGCGGTACAGACCAGCGCTACTACACAAAACAGTTGCTTTAGCATTTGAATTCAATTAGAGCCAGGAAATGCGATAAATATTTTGGAAACGGGAATTTCAATAAGATTGGAAATACGCGCGCAAACTACGTAAATGGTTATAAAATTACAGCAATAATAAGGCCATTCCGTATAATGAATTCGCAGGTAAGAAGATTTATTATTACAGGCAATATGCAGAATCAAAGATGAGCAGGATTACATGTATGCAATAGTAAATTACATAGTATTTTTACGATTGTGTTCATTGTCATTATTGCAGCAGGCCTGGGGCAATCATTTATTATTTTAATTACAATACCGTTTCGTTAAGACGCGAAGCCCGCTCTCTCTGTATCTGCCTTTGTTATCTCCCCGGGAATTGTTCTTACTATTGAGTCTCAGGCAAACAATGATGAATCCTTGTGATATACAGTGTTATTGTGGCTCCGTGGTGAAGTTTACGCCGAAGACGCATATTAATTGGGCAAATTATTCAACATATACAATGGAATGCAGAAGTTATTGGGTATGGACAGCCTTGAAGATGGTTAATTATTTTAACGGATCATACTGGCAGGCATCTCTTTAGTCACTGTCAGGCAATTGTTTTACAGTGGCACAATAATCGCACAACAGCCATTGAATATATTGATAAACTAAAATTAGAACAATGAAAAAAATAATCATCGCAGCATTCAGTTGTTTATTTGCCGCAGCAGCCATGGCACAAACACCCGAGGCAACAAAGAAAGCAGAAATGAAAGATTTAAAAAAAGACGTACAGCATAAAAAAGAAGAAAAAAAAGAAATGGGTCACGATCTTAGCCACGCGAAAGTAAAAAAAGCACTGGATGACCGTAAGGAAGTAAGGGCCGAAAAAAGGGATATTAAGGCAGATGAAAAGCAACTGGAAAAACAGGGTGTACATCATCCCGTTGCCAAAGTAAAACATAAGATAAAAGCTGAAAAAGAAGAAAAGAAAGCAAAATATTAAAATGCAAAAAAAATCCTGTCATTAGGCAGGATTTTTTGTTTGCTTTAGCAGCTTTTTTTTAAAGCCGGTATAGCGTATATGCATCACCGTTAAAACATGCCCTGTCTTTAACGTGAGTCGTCAGTCGTGAGACGTAAGCCCTTTGCATCGATTGGATCTCACTGCTGAAAAGCACTATCCAAGCTTGTGGGGGAATAGCCGCGATTCGCAGATTTTGTAAAATCAGTCTATGCGTCTTCATCTGCGGCGAAGAATTATTGATTAATAGTTGCAGGGCTAAAGCCATCACCAAACCCCTGGATTCGCAGATTTGTAAAATTAATTGGTGCATCGGCGGCGATGATTGGTCGATAGGTTTAGGACAAAAGCCATCATCATACCCCGGGGCAGCATCGTGCATTAAATTCTACAGTTATAGAAAGCGGGAGGAAAATAATTGCAATATTTTTTGTTGGATGCTTTCCCTGCAAACAGGAAGCAGCGTAAATAAGTGTTTAAAAAATCTGGCTTTTAATTTGATTTTAAGAATATACGGCAAATTTAGTTTGCATGGTTTTTCATAGGATATTGGATTATAACCGGCCCGGATTTCCATCCGGGCCTCTCATTTCCGGGAAGTAGATGCAAAAAACAGCGCCTTTCCCGGGGTCTCCTTCAGCTGTAATAGAACCGCCATGGTTATCCGCAATTTTTTTTGCAATGGCCAAACCGATACCCGAACCCGGGTATTCACTTTTGCCATGCAGCCGGTGGAAAATATCAAATATTTTTTCTGCCGACCCATTGTCGAAACCAATGCCGTTGTCGGAGAACATTATTTTCCAAAACCCCGGCAATTCACCGTCTCCGGCCTTTGTTCGCTGCGCCTGTATATTTATTACCGGCACTTCATCTTTCTTGCTGTATTTAAGTGCATTGCTGATAAGGTTGGAAAATAACTGTTCCAGCTGGAACAAGTTGCCTTTTATTACCGGCAACTTACCAGCATTGATAACCGCCGATTTTTCTTTTATGGATTCGTGCAATTGTTTTGTTACTTCGCCCAGTACCAGGTTTAAGTCTGCTGAACCGGCCTCCTGTATGCCTGCGCCGGCTGCTGCATAGCCCAGTAAATCTTCTATGAGCGACTGCATACGGGCCGCCGCGTCTTTTATACGCCGGAAATAATCTTTTGCTGTAGCTGACAGCGCCTCTCCTTCCTTATCAATAATCAGCTGGCTGAAGGATTGGATCTTGCGGAGCGGTTCCTGTAAATCGTGCGAGGCTACATAACTAAAAGAAGCGATCTCCTCGTTGTTTCGCTGCAGTGCACGATTTTTTTCAAGAAAAAGTTCATTCAGCCCGGTTAATTCGGTATTACGCGCCCTGAGTTCTTTTTTCAGTGCAGCCTGCCTGATGGTTTGGCGGCGAAGCCGGATAAACAGCAGGGTAAAAATAATGATAACCACCAGCGAAAAAAGAAGGCTGATAACAGGCGTCAGCATGGCATCGTCATTTTTTGTAATGGTATTTTTTGCGGTCAATGCAGCCTGCAGGGTGGTGAGCTGGTTTGTTTTTTCATACAACAAACCCATGAGTTGTTTGCCACTGTCGAGCGAGCTTCTCAGGAATGCGGTTGATTGGGCGCCGTCTTTGTACAGTTCAAGGTTATAATTCAGCATTTGCAAACGGCGCTTCAAAATGGTGTCGAGTGTGGCAATTGAATTGCCCGGTGAACTGTCTGTTTCCCGGGTGGCCAGGCTTTGTACACTGGAAGTAGCTTCGTTTTCTGCATCGTGCAGGGAATGTAAAAAACTGCTGTCGCGGGTAAGAAGAAAACCCCGTTGCGAAGATTCTGCCCGTGTAATGGCCGCCAGCATTTTTGCAGTTTCCAGTTCGCGCAGGTGCGTGCGGATAAGCTGTTCGGCAGAGGCATTCATGCGTATGATGCGCTGGTACGATAAAACAGAGAAAAACGCCAGCAATACCAGCAAGGGGATAAAATAATAGTTGTTAAAAACACTGCCCGAAGCTGACTGTGCTTTTAATTTCATGATTTCGCAGTTTCAAAGTTGATGATAAAACTGGTGCCCAGCCCCGGCTTTGATTTTACCTCTATCAGCGCACCATGCGATCGTAAAATATTCAGTACTGAAGCAAGACCAAGTCCCATTCCATTGTTTTTTGATGTGTAGTAGGGATCAAATATCCGGTTCAGCTCGTCTTCTTTTATTCCATGACCGTTGTCTATGATCAGTATCCTGTAACCGGTGAAATCGGGTTCCATTATTATTTCAAGCAGACCCGAGTCTTCGGGTATTGCTTCCACCGCATTGATAATAATATTCAGAAACGCAATTTTGAGTTTTACAGCGTCTGCCATTATCCAGGCCGCGTCCGGCATGTAGTTTTTTTTGAGCTGGATGCGCTTCAGGATTATCCGGTCCGACGCAGCCTGTAAACTATCATCTATCACCGACTGCAGTGCAATCCTTTCTTTCTTTATCTCGGACGATCTTGAAGCATCCATCAATTCTGTTATAATATTATTGATCCGGCTGCTGTTGCGGCTGATGATTTGCAGAAGGGTTTGTTGGGCAGAATCGTGACTGTCCATTCCAAGATGCTCGGCAGCCAGCAGGATATTGTTCAACGGGTTGCGCACCTCGTGGGCCAGCATGCGTACCAACCGTTCGGCGGCTTTAAACTTTTCTGTCTGCAGCGTTATTTTCTCGGCTTTTTTCAAACCGCTGATATCGTGTATAATTCCCTGCAGGTAACTGTTACCACCGGCGTCTTTTTCGCGGGTAACGGATAAAACGGTGGGTATGATTTCCCCGTTTTTAGCAACAAGGTTTATTTCCCTGTCAAGGAAAACCTCGTTTTCATGTATTTCCTTTTCAATGGAAAGGGGATCGGCGCCCGAAGCTATCAGGTCCTTAAAATTCATATTCAGCAATTCTTCCCTGCTGTAACCCAGCAGTTCGCTGCCAACCCTGTTTATTTCTATGAAATTAAAATTGATACCGGCTACAAAAACACAGTCTTTCGATTTTTCGAAAATGGCCCGGTATTTCTGCTCATTGGCCCTTAGCTCCCTGGCGGCTGCGTACCTGGCCATTGCGTACCGGATACATCTTTCCAGTTTCTCCGGGTTAAGTTCTGATTTAATAAGATAATCCACTGCCCCGGCGCGCATGGCCTGCAGGTCAATTTCGCGGTTTCCCTTGCCCGTTAGTAAAACAATAGGTTGTTCACATTCTTTTTCAGTGGCTTCCGCTATCAGCTCCAGGCCCGATTTGGCGCCCAGGCGGTAATCAACAAAACAAATGTCATAGAGGCCGCTGCAGATTTTTTCGAGTGCCATGGCATAACCCGGACTCCAGTCAATTTTGAATTCATATTGGTACCCGGGAATCTGTTCAATCAGTTCACGGGTAATAAAAAAATCGTCTTCGTCATCGTCAACAACCAGGATATGAATTTTTTGTTTATCTGCCTGTTCTGCCATCTGTATTGCATACTTTGTGTAAAAATAGAGGAAATGCTGTTTGGTTAAAAAAGATTAAACCAATTCAGATCAAATTCAAATTATGTGGAAAATTTTCTACACTGAGCCGTAATAAAACGTAGAAAAAAATGGCTGAAAAATTGTGGAATTTACATCCAAAACCAAATACCTGAATATGTCAACCAAATCCCGGTCCGCCCAAATACCCGAAAGCGGAAAAAATGCCTTGTC
>Ga0207680_10000109_pt1 | contig 37453 bp, 27 predicted proteins | sample KBSS23metaG_FD_184321 | JGI IMG/M metagenome (GOLD analysis project Ga0207680, IMG submission 184321) | Switchgrass rhizosphere microbial communities from Kellogg Biological Station, Michigan, USA - KBS S2-3 metaG (SPAdes) (version 2) | ecosystem: Host-associated > Plants > Roots > Rhizosphere...
ACCAGCGCGATGATGTCCTCGAAGCAGTCGGGTTTCGCGTCCTTGAGCATGCGCTGCATGCCGCCGCCTTCGAGCTGGAACACGGCGACGGTCTGCGCTTTTTTCAGCAAGGTATACACGGCTGCATCGTCGAGCGGCAGCGTGGTGATATCGAGTGGTGCTTCGCCGATCGCGGCGCGGTGTACATTGATCGCCTTCACGGCCCAGTCGATGATCGTGAGCGTGCGCAGGCCGAGGAAGTCGAACTTGACCAGGCCGACCGCTTCGACATCGTCCTTGTCGAATTGCGTGACCACGCCGTCGCCGCCGCCTTCCGAATAGAGCGGAGCGAAGTCAGTCAGCGCGCTCGGTGCGATCACGACCCCGCCGGCGTGTTTGCCGGCGTTGCGGATCAGGTCTTCGAGACTGCGGGCGAGATCGACGAGCTCGCGCACGTCGTCCTCGGATTCGTACTTGGCGCGGAAGTCGGCGACGATGCGGCTGGAATCCTCGCGCGCGCGATCGCTGAAGCCCAGCGCATCATCGAGCGTCAGCGGATCCGTCGGCTTGAGTGGGATCAGTTTCGCGAGCTGATCGACCTGGCCATAACCCATGCCGAGCACGCGGCCGGCATCGCGCAGCACGGCTTTCGCCGCCATCGTGCCGTAGGTGATGATCTGGCTGACCTTGTCGCGGCCATATTTGCGCGCGACGTAATCGATCACCTCGTCGCGGCGATCCATGCAGAAGTCGACGTCGAAGTCCGGCATCGACACGCGTTCGGGGTTGAGGAAGCGCTCGAACAGCAGGCCATAGCGCAGCGGGTCGAGATCGGTGATGCCCAGGCTCCAGGCGACGACCGAACCCGCGCCGGAACCGCGCCCGGGGCCGACCGGAATGCCGTGATCCTTCGCCCAGTTGATGAAATCGGCCACGATCAGGAAGTAGCCGGCAAAACCCATCTTGACGATGACGTCCAGTTCGCGTTCGAGCCGGCCCGCGTAGTCCTCGGGCGCGAATCCGCCGGCGAGTCCCTGCTTGGCCAAACGCGTCTGCAAACCGGCGCGCGCCAGATTGTGGATGAACGTGTCTTCGGTTTCCCGCGCCGGCACCGGAAATGCCGGCAGATAGTATTTGCCGAAGGAAAGCTCCAGATTGCAGCGTTTTGCAATTTCTATACTATTTGCCAGCGCCTCGGGAATGTCGGCGAATAACGCACCCATTTCCTGCGCCGACTTCAGATATTGTTCGGGCGTGTAATCGTGCGGCCGCTTCGGATCGTTGAGCAGCCGGCCCTGATGGATGCACACGCGCGCTTCGTGGGCCTCGAAGTCCTCGCGCGCGAGGAAACGCACGTCATTCGTTGCGACGACCGGGCAATCCGCGGCGGCGGCGAGGTGCAGCGCGGCATCCAGATAGCGTGCTTCGTCGGTTTGCCGCGTGCGCGTCAGTTCGAAATACCAGCGCTCGTCGAAAAGTTTGAGCCACTCGAGCGTGCGCTCGCGCGCGGCGTCGTGCTTGCCGGCAAGCAGCAGCGCACCGACGTCACTGCTGCGTCCGGCCAGCGCGATCAGGCCTTCACTGCGGCCGGCGAACCAGGCCGGGTCCACGAGCGCGTGCTCGCCGTGGCGACCTTCGGTGAAGCTGCGCGAGATCAGCTGCGCCAAATGCAGGTAACCCGTGCGGTTCTGGCATAGCAGCGTCAGGCGCGTCGGCCGGCTCGGGTCCGCCGCGTTCGCAATCCACAGGTCCGCGCCGGCGATCGGCTTGATCCCGTTCGTCTCGGCGGCGCGGTAGAACTTCACGAGCGCAAACAGATTGCTCTCGTCGGTCAGTGCCAGCGCCGGCAAACCGAGTTCGACGGCACGGCTGACCAGATTCGGCCGCGACGCCTTCGCCGGATCGCCGTATTCAGGCTTGTCGGGCAGGCGGATGGTCGAATCGACGAGCGAGTAATCGCTGTGGATGCGGAGATGGACGAAGGCAGGATTCATGGTGATGCGCAGCTACCTTTGCAGGGTAGCCGCGCATCACGGTGAGGACAAGGCTTGACGGGGACGCGCGTTGTTCAAACGCCCCGCCTGCCGCTCATTCGAAACCATCGGCAAAGATCAGGTCGTTGGCATCAGGGCGCCATTCGTAGGCGCCGATGTCGGCGATGCTGCCGAATGGGCGCGGCGAGCCGTCGAGATCAAAGGTGCGCAAACCGCCCGTCGGCGAGTTGCTGCCGGTGTTGATTGCTGGCGATCCTGCCGACAGGCGATAGTTGCCGTTGGCCGCATCAATGAAAACCGGGTCGGCTGCGTAGAGGCAATACGCGAAGGTCGCGCCGGTGTTCAACGCGTAGGCCGTGCCATCGTTCCAGAGCACGCTGTTCCAGAGCTGCGTGCCGCCGCCGAAACCGTTGTAGCCGAGCACGGGATTGTCGGCGATCGTGTAGTTCGAGATGTTGATGGTCCCCGACGCGATGGAGTTGGCGAACAGTCCGCCCCAGGTTCCGTGCGTTATCAGGCCGTTCTGGGCCAGAATCTGCGAAGAGACGTCCGCCTGCATGAAGACCTCGTAGACGCCGGGATCGTTGGGTACGCTGTTGTTCGTCCAGGTTTCATCGTAGACCTGGACAATCGCGGTGTTCGTTGCATCGATTTCCGCCGCGTCGCCGGTCGCACCGTTGTTGCAGGCAAATTGTCCGTTGCCGGAGTAAGTGTTTCCTCGCAGTTGCATGCTCGAGGTGTCCAGCGACGCCGCCCACAGGCCGCCGCCGCGACAGGCGCCGCCGGCCGTGTTGTTGCTGAAATTGCCGGTAACCGTGTTGAGGACGAAGTCGACATGGCCACTGCCGATGGTGGTCACGAACGCACCGCCGCCATAGGCAGATTGACTATCCGCGCCGTAAAGATAGTTCGATTGGATCGTGTTGCCGGCCAGGGAGATATAGGCCGAATCGGTTGCCTGCACAGCCACGCCCGCGCCACCGGCAGGCGGCAAGGCGGTGATGGTATTGAGCGAGTTGCCGGAAATCCTGTTGTCGGCAACAACGACGCTCGCGTTGTTCTGAGCCCCCACGAGCAGGCCACGCGTGGTATTTCCCGCAGCGTTGCCGCTGCCGTCGAGATTGAACCGGGAGACGGACACAATTGCAGAGTCGTGAGCGATAACGCGCATGATCGGTGCATCGCCGCCGCTGCCCGTGACCGGACTTCCCAACGTCGAGATCTGGCTCTGAAAATCGGACGCCCAGCCGCCGCTGAGCTGGACCGAGACTCCTGTATTGATGCTGACGTTCTCGGCATAGGGACAGCCCACGAAGCATTTCAGCTCGACGCGCACCTCGTCGCCGCCGACAGCAATGGCCTGATTGACGCCATCCTGGATCGTCGCATACGACCCGTGCGGGCCGACCGCGATATACGCCTGCGCGCCGGACGCCATGGCGAGTGCGAACGCGCCGAGGGTGAGCCGCAATCCGCCAACGAGCAAACAAGCAGTTGGCGCGTGATATTCATGCCGCGAGCGGCTGGCTGAAACTGAAAGTAACGGTGACATCGCGTTTCTCCATTGAGGCCTGATTCCTCAATTCAGAGAACAGCAGCGACGATTACAACGCTAGTGCAAGTTGCCGAACCGGCATGAAACTCGTGCGATGCTGCGGACATGGCCCGTGGCGCTCCAGCGCGGCAAGATGCTCGGGGGTGCCGTAGCCTTTGTGTTTGGCAAAGCCGTAGCCGGGATGCAGCGCGTCAAGCTCGCACATCATCTGGTCACGCGCTACTTTGGCGATAATCGACGCGGCGCTGATCGCACGTTCGCTGGCGTCGCCGCCGACAATGGCGCGCGCCGCACACGGCAGATTTTTCGGCAGCTGATTTCCGTCGATCAGGGCCAGCGTCGGCGCGGGGACGAGCGCGGCGAGCGCGCGCGCCATGCCGAGCATCGTTGCATGAAAGATATTGATGCGATCGATGTCGTGAACGTCGATCGCCACGACGCTGAATGCGATGGCGCGTTCGCGGATGCGCGCTGCGAGCACTTCGCGGCGCGCGGGCGTGAGCACCTTGGAATCGTCCAGGCCGTTGATGCGGCGTGCGGGGTCGAGGATTACCGCGGCCACGACCACCGGTCCGGCCAGCGGGCCGCGGCCGGCTTCATCGACGCCGGCAATCAGCTCAGTCATGCACGGCCCGCAGATGTCCGAAAATATAATTGTCGTAGGAATCGAGCAGAGACTTGTCCTTGCAATCCAGGTACATGCCGCGGCAGCGTTCGCGCATCAGTGCATTGGCCTGGAAGAAAGCATCCTTCGTCACGCCGGCGATGTCCAGCATCAGCGCGCCGGCAAAGCTGATGTCGAGCGTGGGATAGGCGTATTCGTGCGCCGGTTTGTAGTTGCTTTTGAGCATGTAATAGGTGATGAAGTTGGGATCGGGAACTACCGAAGGCACGTTTTTTTCAAGCGTGCGGATCGCACCTTCAAACGAGGGTTGATGATCGCCGAAGTGGAACAGGATCGCCGGGCGATTGCCGTCGAGCAGGGTTTTTTCGATATGCGTGATCGCGACGTCCGAGCCGGACAGGCGGTAAAGATAATTGCCGAGATTCAGGTTCAGCCACTCGTCGAGGTCCTTGGGTTTCCACAGCTGCGGGAACAGCGGCTTGTCGAAGGGCGGCGGCTGTTTCTTCAATGGATCCATATGCGGGCCGTGCTGGCGCAGCGTGAGCATCATCACGAACAATGGCTGTTTGCCGATGGTTTTTTTCTCCTCGGCATAGATGCGGTCGAACACCTGCACGAGGTCGCTGTCGGGGGACTCCCACGACAGTCCGAAATCCTGGCCGTCGTAGAATTTGTCGAAGCCGTAGGCCTTGTACGCATTGCGCGCATTGATGAAATCGCCGGTCATCGGATAGATCGCGATCACGCGGTAGCCGGCCGCGTGCAGCACGCGTGGCAGCGTGTAGCTGACGCGCGGCGCAAGATTGTAGGGCGCGTACAGGCCGGCTTCGCCGAAGCTGTTGTGGTTGAGTCCGGTCAACAGCGCGAATTCGCTGGTCCATGTGCCGCCGCCCCAGACATGCATCGTCGCCGGCCCGTGCGCGCGCGTGCGGCCGTCAGCTTCGAACATGCGTTTCTTGCAGAACTGCGGGATCGTGCAGATCTTCAGCAGCGTCGGATCGAACGTACTTTCCTCGAGTATCGAGACGATGTCCGGATGTTCCTGCGGGCTGGTCAGCTTCGGCGAACCCGAACAGGCGTGACCGCCGCAGTTCGGCGGATTGTCGGTCGCCGGCTGCGTCCACACCAGGCTCGCGTCCGCATCCGCCGCCGGCTGTGGGATTTTCACTTCCATCTGGTAGAACGAGGTAAAGAAGCCGACGATGTAATTCTTCGAGTTCATCGTCGCCCACATGCCCTTTTCGAATACATCGGCGAAGGGCCCGCCGGGCGAATCGATCACGATCAGCAGCGCGACGCTGACGAGCGCGCCGGCAAGCTGCAGCCAGCGACGCGACGGCGTCGACAGATGCGTAAACAGTACCGGACGGTCGAGTTTCCAGGCCGCAATCATCAGACCCGGAATGAGAACCGCGCCACCGACGAGCGCCATCATCACGCTCGGATAGCGCGTGGCGACGTCGAGCAGATCGCGGTTGAGGAAGTAGAACAGGTCCGGCGCGAGCAGCGGCGTCGTCAGGTAGGTGAATTTCAGTGCGCCGGCGATCTGCAAGCAGCCGAAGATGATCGCCGGCACGGCCAGCGCGAAGGCGGGGCGGCGCGACAGGAACGCAATCAGCAGCGCGGCGTCGCAGATCAGGGCGAGCGCAAACAAGCGCTCGTTCCACGGTGTGCCATTGAGCGGCCCGAGCAGCAGCACCGCGGCAAACGCGAGTCCAGCGATGACGATGAGAAGACGCTCTCGACGCAGCAATGCAGTCATGCTCGAATCATATCGGCAACTGCGGCTGCGGCATTGTGCAGCGCATCGCCGCGCAAGCTTGCGTGCACGCGGCGGAACTCGGCGAGCAGCTCAGGCGCGATCGTGCGTGCGCGCAGGTGCGGCAGCAACGCGTCGGCGAGCGCCGCCGGCTTGCAGTCGTCCTGCATCAGCTCGGGCACGATCCGGCGGCCCGCGAGGATGTTCGGCAGCGAATACACGTCGGTGCGCAGCAGACCAAACGTCTTTACGATCCAGTGCGTCAGCGGCGCGATCCTGTAGGCCACGACCATCGGCCGCTTGGCCAGCATTGCCTCGAGCGCGGCGGTGCCTGATGCAAGCAGCACGGCGTCGGAGGCGATCATCGCATCGTGTGAAGCGCCATCGATGAGGTGCAGGTCGGCGCGCCCGTGGCAAAGGGACGCAAAAGCGGCACGACAGGTTGCGTTGGCCATCGGCGCGACAATGTGCAGGTCCGGAATCTGCCGTTTCAGGATCGCGGCGGCTTCGAGAAAATCACTGCCCAGTCGCCTGATCTCGCCGAGCCGGCTGCCGGGCAGCAGTGCCAGCACGGGAACATCGGCTGGAATTCCAAGCAGGCGCCGCGCTGCCGCCTGGTCCGGTTCCAGTGCGAATGCATCGGCGAGTGGATGGCCGACGAATTGCGCGGCGACACCGTGGCGGGCGTAGATCGGCGGCTCCATAGGAAACAGGCACAACACGCGATCGGCACTGGCGCCGATTTTTGCGGCGCGATTCTCGCGCCATGCCCACACCGAGGGGCTGACGTAATGCGCGGTGCGCACGCCATTCGGTTTTAGCTTGCGCTCCAGGCCAAGATTGAAATCGGGGGCGTCGATGCCGATGAACGCCGTCGGCCGCGCCTGCAACGTGCGTTTGTATACGTCGCGCCGGATTGCCAGCAGTCGCGGAAGATGCTTGAGCACCTCGACGTAGCCCATCACGCTCAGGCGCTCGGCGGAATGCCAGATTTCCATGCCGCCCGCGGCCATGCGCGGCCCGCCGATGCCCTGGATGCGCGCGTTGGGAAAACGCCCACGCAAGCCGGCAATCAGATCGGCGCCGAGCAGATCGCCGGACGCTTCACCGGCGACGAGTACGAAGAGCGGACTTGCGTCCGTCGTCATCTCATCAGGGCGCGCTGCCCGCGCTCGATGAACTCCAACATCCGCAGCACATCCGGCTCCTGCGTAGCGATGCGTGCCAGTTCCGCACGCGCTTCCTCCAGCGGTATGCGTGAGACGTACAGCGTCTTGTAGGCGCGCTTGATCGCGGTGATGCGCTCGGGCGTGAAGCCGCGGCGCTTGAGGCCTTCCGTGTTGATGCCGCGCGGCCGGCCGTATTCGTTGGCGACGATCACGAACGGCGGCACATCGCCGTTGATCAGGCAGCCCATGCCGATGAACGCGTGTTCGCCGATGCGGCAGAACTGGTGCACGCCGGAAAACCCCGAGAGGATCGCGTAGTCGCCGATTTCCACGTGTCCGGCGAGCGTGGCGTTGTTGGAGAAGATCGTATGATTGCCGACGATGCAATCGTGGGCGATATGCGCGTAAGCCATGATCCAGTTGTCGCTGCCGATGCGCGTGGCGCCGCCGGCGTCGCCGGTGCCGCGGTTCAGCGTGGTGAATTCGCGGATCGTGTTGCGGTCGCCGATGATCAGTTCGCTGTGCTCGCCATGGAACTTCTTGTCCTGCGGGTCGGCACCGACCGAGGCGAACTGGAAAATGCGGTTGTCGCGGCCGATGCGCGTCGGTCCCTGGATCACGACGTGCGGACCGATGCTGGTGCCGTCGCCGACCTGCACGTCGGCGCCGATCACGCTGTACGCACCGACGCTGACGTTGGCGGCGAGCTGCGCGCCCGCATCGATCTGTGCAGTGGGATGAATCATGGGTCGGCGCGCGCCGCGCAGAGCAGCTCGGTGGAGGCGACGACCTTGCCGTCGACGAGCGCACGGCACTCGAACTGACCCATGCCGCGCAGCATGCGCTTGAGTTCAACTTCCAGGATCAGCTGGTCGCCGGGCGCGACGACCTGCACGAATTTCGCCTTGTCGATCTTTACCAGGTAATACATGGGCTGCTTTTCGTGCTTCGGCGTCGACAGAAACACAAGCAGACCCGAGGCCTGCGCCAGCGCCTCGACGATCAGCACACCGGGCATCACCGGGTGGCCCGGGAAGTGGCCCTGGAAGAACGGCTCGTTGACGCTGACGTTCTTGAGCGCGCGCAGGCTCTTGCCGGGGACGTATTCGATTACGCGATCCACCAGCAGGAACGGATATCGGTGCGGCAGCATCGCTTGGATGCGTTCGATATCCACCGGAGTGGTGACGGCTGGGGTTTCACTCATGATTTCGTGTCCTTTTTTTCCAATGCTTGTATGCGCCGCGCGAGTTCGTCCAGATGCTTGAAGCGCGCCGCATTGCGCCGCCACTGCCGGCTCTCCTGGATCGGCACACCCGAGGAGTATTCGCCGGCGCCATGGATCGAGTGGGTGACGAGCGCACGCGCGGTGATCGTCACACGATCGGCGATGCTCAGATGACCCAGTATGCCAGCGCCGCCGCCGATCAGGCAGTAGCGCCCGATCTTCGCACTGCCGGCGACCGCCGCGCAGCCGGCCATGGCGGTATGGGCGCCGATCGTCACGTTGTGCGCGATCTGGATCTGGTTGTCGAGGCGCACGTCTTCTTCGAGCACGGTGTCCTCGATCGCGCCGCGGTCGATGGTCGTGTTCGCACCGATCTCGCAATCGTCGCCGATGCGCACGCCGCCGAGCTGCGGCACCTTGATCCAGCCACCGTGATCGGCTGCGCTGCGGTCGAACGCGAGGCCGAAGCCGTCGGCACCGATCACCGCTCCGGGATGCGCGAGAACGCGTTTGCCGAGCGTCACGTCGCGCACGAGCGTCACGCGCGCGACCAGGCGCGACTGCGCGCCGACTATGCAACGCTCGCCGATCACGCAATGCGGCCCGAGCACGGCACCGTCCTCGATGACAGCGTCGGCGGCGATCGCGCACAGCGGGCCGATGCTGGCCCCGTCCGCGATGCGTGCGCCAGCGCCGACGACAGCGCTCGGATGAATGCCCGGCGCCGGCGCCGGCGTGTGGTCGAACAATGCCGCGATCCTGGCGAACGCGACGTACGGATCGCTCGCGATCAGGCTGTTGCCGCGGTGTTCTGCGGCGTCGCCCGCGCGCAGCACCACCGCGCCCGCGCGCGAATCGGCGAGCTGCGCGCGATATTGCGGATTGGCGAGAAAACTCAATTGCTCCGGACCGGCGGCGCCGAGAGTGCCGATGCCGGCGATGCGCTGTCCGCCGTCGCCACGCAGTTCCAGGCCGAAACGTTCGGCCAGCGCAGCCAAAGAATGCTGCTCGGGCGGCTTCATGGCTGGGCCGCCGGCTTGTTCTGGCGCAATTTGTCGAGTACCGCGTCGGTAATATCGATGCGCGCGCTGGCATAGACGACCGGGCTCGGCACGATCAGATCGAATCCTTGTGCGCGCGCGTACTCGATCACGTTGTCATTGATCTGCGCCCAGATGCGGTCGCGCTCGGCGGTGGCTCGCGTGTTCAGTTCGGCCCGCAGGGTTTCGCGCGTGCGTTTGTTCGCGCGATCGAGGGTATCGATCTGGCGCTTCAGCGCCTCGGCGTCCGGTTTCGACATGATCGAGCCGTCACGGTCGTATTTCTGCTGCAAGCCGGCCAACTTTGCCTCGTCGGCTTTCAGTGCGCTGTCGCGCGGTCCGAATTCCTGTTGCAGCTTGGCGCGGCTGTCGAGCATTTGCGGCGCGTTGTCGACCAGGCGCTTGATGTCGACGTAGCCGATCTTGCCGCCGGCGCCGCCCTGGGCAAAAGCGGGTAGGGCAAACGCGAACAGCAGCACCAGCGCGCTGAAACCCCACCATCTGCCCGCGCTCGAATTCACGCGCAACCCTCTCCGACAACCCTGGCCCGAATCATACGCAAAGGGCCCATTTTGCACACCCTCACGGAGGGGAAAGCCGTGACAAAAACCGTCGCGAGCGAGCGCAGCAGGTTTTTATACGGCTTTAGAACGTGGTGCCGAAGTTGAACTGCAAGGTTTCGCCGATATCGCCCGGCTTCTTGCGAATCGGCCGGCCGAGATTGATGACGATCGGGCCGACCGGCGCCTGCCAATGCAGGGAAATGCCCGTCGACGCGCGCAATTCATCCCAGGAGAAGCTGTTGTTGTTGTACAAGCCGTCGCCAAGCGAGGTGTTGTTCTTGTTGAACACGTTGCCGACGTCGAGGTACCAGGACAGGCGCGTCGCGGTTTCGTCCTTGACGAATGGGGTCGGGAAGATCAGCTCGAACGAAGCCGAGGTCTTCAGATTGCCGCCGAGCGGCTGGCGGCAGTAGACGTTCGATAGCGTCGCGCAGCCCGGCGCGAGCGCGTAGGGGCCCAGCGTGTTGTCGCGGAAACTGCGCACGTCGGAGACGCCGCCGGCATAGAAGTTTTCGAAGAAGGGCAGGCCGCTGACCTTGAGGGGCGTGCCGGTTACCGGGTCGATGCCATCGGCGTCGCGGTAGGTGTTGCCATAGCCAACCGTGGCCGAGCCTAAGAAGGTGACTCCGTGCGTGATCGGAACGTACTGTGCGTACTTGTAGATGAGTTTGTAGTACTCCACAGTCGAACCGGGCAGCGCGACCTCCGCCGAAAACTGCTGCAGCGAACCGTGCGTCGGATTGAAGTACTTGTTGCGCGTGTCGTGTGCCCAGGACGTCGTAATCGACCATTCGTGGAACGTGTTGTGATCGATGCGCTTGATGTAGTCGACGATCGGTCCCGGCGAGTAGTAGTAGTCGGAGAAGATCTTATTGCCGTTGGAGTCGAGAATCGGGAGGCCGTTGGCGTCGGTCTGCGCCACCTTGTAGCCGGTCAGGATCTGCGTCTTGCTCACGCCGAGCTGGAAATTCACCGTGTCGTTTTCGGTGATCGGTACGCCGATATACGTCGAGAACGCGCCGGTGTTGCTGAGGTAATTCGCCAGGTTCGCCTGTTGCTGGTCGAGCTTGGAATAGGTCAAATCGTAACCGAGGCCGATGCCGCTGGTCGTCAGGTACGGCTGGAAATACGACAGCGCGTAGCGCGTGACGAAGTCGCTCTTGGAAATCGTCACCGAAGCGCGGTCGCCGGTGCCGAGGAAGTTGTTCTGCGACACTGAGGTGCTGAGCACCAGGCCATACACCTGCGAATAGCCGACGCCGAACGTGAACGCACCGGAGGAAGTTTCTTCGACGTTCACGGCCACATCGACCTGATCGTCCGTACCCGGCACCTTGGGAGTCGTGATCTCGACTTTCTTGAAATAGCCCAGCCTCTGCAGACGCACCTTGGAGCGGTCGATCGCGGCCTGCGAATACCAGGCGCCTTCGAGCTGGCGCATCTCGCGACGCAGCACTTCGTCCTGCGTGGTGTGATTGCCCTTGAATGCGATCGTGCGCACGTAGACGCGCTTGCCGGGATTGACGAAGAAATTGATGTCGACGGTGCGCGCTTCGCGGTTCACTGTCGGAATCGGCGTGACCTGGGCGAACGCATAGCCGATGTTGGCGAGCACACCGGTCATCTGCTGCGCGGATTTCTCCAGCTTCTGGCGCGAAAACACTTCACCTGGCTTGATCACGACCAGCCTGTTCATGTCCTCTTCGGTCAGCACCAGATTGCCGGTGAGCTTGATCGCGGCGAGTTTGTAGATCTCGCCTTCGGTGACATTCGCGGTGAGGTACATCGCGCGCTTGTCCGGGCTGATGCTCACCTGCGTGGATTCGATGTTGAAATCGACAAAGCCGCGATCGAGGTAGAACGAATTCAGCTTTTCCAGGTCGCCGGAGAGTTTTTCGCGCGAGTACTGGTCGTCCTTCGAATACCACGAGGTCCAGTTCGTCGTGTCGGACTCGAAATCATCGCGGATCTGGTCTTCCGAGAACGCATGGTTGCCGACGACGTTGATCTGCTTGATCTTCGACACCTTGCCTTCGGAGATATTGATCGACAGCTCGATACGGTTGCGGTCGAGGTTGATCACCTTCGGCTCGACCGTGACGTTGTACTTGCCGCGGTTGTAGTACTGGCGCGTGAGTTCCTGGGTGACGCGGTCGAGCGAGAGGCGGTCGAACGGTTCGCCTTCGGCAAGGCCGATCTGCTTCAAACCTTTGAGCAGGTCTTCGGTTTTCAGATCCTTGTTGCCCTTGATCTGGATCTTCGAAATCGCCGGGCGCTCCTTCACGGAGATGACGAGGATGTCGTTCTGCCGCGCGACCTGCACATCGACGAAGAAGCCGGTCTTGTACAGCGCGCGAATCGCCTGCTGCATGCGCTCTTCGGTTATGCGATCGCCTTTTTCGACAGGCAGATAGGTGAACACGGTGCCGGCGGAGATGCGCTGCAGACCGTCGATGCGGATGTCGGAGGCGACGAACGGCTCGAAGGCGTGGGCGCGGGCGGTCAGACAGGCAAGCAGAACAAGTGCGGCGATACGTTTCATCGTCGAGTTCCAAAATTTAGTTTTTATCATCCCCGCGAAAATGCCCGCGGAGCCGGTTTGTATTCTTGTCAGCCCGCAACCAAGCGCAGGATGTCGTTGTAAAACGCCAGGCTCATCAACGCGGCAAGCAATGCCATGCCGACGTATTGTCCCGCGATCAGGGTGCGCTCGCTCAGCGGACTGCCCTTGACCAGCTCGATAAGGTAATACAGCAGGTGTCCGCCGTCCAAGATCGGAATCGGTAAAAGATTGAGAATCCCCAGGCTCAGCGAGATCACCGCGAGGAACGACAGGAACCAGGCCAGGCCCATGTGCGCTGACGCATTCGCTACCTGCGCGATGCTGATCACGCTGGACAGATTCTTCGCCGACGCCGCGCCGGTGATCATGCTGGCGATCATGCTGAACGTGTTGCGCGTCTGTTTCCAGGTTTCGCGGAACGCCGCCGGAACCGCCTGCAGCGGTCCGTAATGTTCGACGGCGTTGCGGGTCTCGGCCGGCCCCACGCCGATCATCCAGCGCGCCTTGCCGTCGGTGGTTTTCTGTTCGGCGATCACATCGAAGCCGAGCGTGTCGTTGCCACGGGCGACGCGCAGATGCAGTTTCGCATTCTTCTGCGCCTGCTCCGGAACCTGTTTGACCAGGTCGCCGAACGAGGCTACCGCCTGGTCGTTGACGCTGACGATGCGATCGCCGGTGCGCAGGCCGGCGGCTTTCGCCGGCCCATCGACGAGGTCGCCGACAACTGCCGGCGGCGCCTGCAGTTGCAGGCCGATAGCTTGATAGGTTTTTTCATCGTCGGCGACGCCGTGCGGCAACTGGCTCAGCGTCAGCGTGTGCTGCTGCGTCTGGCCCTGTTTGTCGCTGACGGTGAGCGTGGCATCTGCGCGCTGCATCGCTGCCTGCGCCACGGCCAGCATCGCGCTGCTCCACGAATCGACATGTTCGCCATCAACAGCGACGATGCGGTCGCCGGCCTTGAGTCCCGCCTGCGCCGCAAGTCCTTGCGGAGTACCGACGACGGGCTGGAAATCCGGCCGGCCGACGACGAACATCGCCCAGAACGCAAACACGGTGAAGCCGATATTGAACAGCGGGCCGGCGGCGGCAATCGCCATGCGCTGCCAGACCGGCGCGGCATTGTATTCGCCGGGCTGGTGGGCAACGAGTTCGGGTTTGTCGGCTTCGCGCGCGTCGAGGAATTTGACATAGCCGCCGAGCGGGATCGCGCCGATCGCATATTCGACGCCGTCACGACCGTGCCGTGACCAGATCGGCTTGCCGAAACCGATCGAAAACCGCAGCACTTTCACGCCACAGCGTCGCGCCACCCAGAAGTGGCCGAACTCGTGGAACGTGACGAGGATGCCGAGGGTGACGAGCAGCCACCAAGCGGATCCCAGGACCTCACTCATGATTTTAGACCTTGCGAAACGCCGGGCATTATAAACGGTAACCGCTCTGGGCCCGACCTGAATCGGCCGGGCATTCAGCGCAGAGTGGGACTTAAAGGTTCTAGCAGAATGCGCGGCGAATGATACGTTGCGCGGCTTCGCGCGCCGTTAAATCGGCGTGAACCAGGGTTTCAATGCTGTCGACCGCGACGGACGGCATGGCCGCCAGGGTTGACTCGATCAGTTCGGAGATCGCCAGGAACGGCAGCGTGCGCTCGAGAAATGCGCCGACGGCGATTTCGTTCGCGGCGTTGAGAATAGTGGGCGCGGTGCCGCCGGCCGCGAGTGCGTGGTAGGCGAGGTCCAGGCAGCGGAACGTCTGCCGATCCGGCGCTTCGAAGTTCAACTGCGCAATCTGCATGAGGTCGAGCGGCGCCACGCCGGCATCGATGCGCTCGGGCCAGGCGAGCGCGTGCGCAAGCGCCGTGCGCATGTCCGGATTGCCGAGCTGGGCGAGCACGGATCCGTCGAGATACTCGACCAGCGAATGCACGATGCTTTCGCGATGCACGACGACATCGATCTGTTCGGGCGCGGCGCCGAACAGCCAGTGCGCCTCGATTACTTCAAGGCCCTTGTTCATCAGCGTCGCCGAGTCGACCGAGATCTTGCGGCCCATGTTCCAGTTCGGGTGCGCGCAGGCCTGCTCGGGCGTGATCGCGGCCAGTTCCGCACGCGTGCGGCCGCGAAACGGTCCGCCAGACGCAGTGAGCAGTACGCGGCGCACGCCGGCGCGGGCAAGATCGGGTCGCCCGGCGGGCAGACACTGGAAGATCGCGTTGTGTTCGGAGTCTATCGGGATCAATTGGCCGCCACCGGCCTTGAGCGCGTCGAGCAGCAGGGCGCCGGCCATCACCACCGCTTCCTTGTTTGCAAGCAGCACGCGCTTGCCGGCGCGCGCGGCGGTGAGCGTGGAATCCAGGCCCGCGGCACCGACAATTGCCGCGACGACCGTGTCGCCGCTCGTAGTCGCTTCGCGCAGGCCCTGTTCGCCGCTGGCGACGCGCGTGTGCAGGCCGGCATTGACGAGCTTGCTGCGCAACGCGGGCTCGAACGCGGAATCCGCAATGACTGCAAGATCGGGCTGGAATCGCGCGCAGAGCGCGACGAGCTCGTCGACTTTGCGATGTGCGGCGAGCGCACTCACGCGAAAACGCTGCGGGTGACGTGCGATTACATCCAGCGCGCTCGCACCGATCGAACCGGTCGCGCCGAGGATCGCAACGTTCCTCATAATCCGAGCAGTGCTTTGCTCAACGCAAAAATCGGCAGCGCGGCGAATACGCCATCAAGACGATCGCAGACGCCGCCGTGTCCGGGAAACAGTGCGCCGGAGTCTTTCACGCCGGCATGGCGCTTGAGCAGGCTCTCGAACAGATCGCCGATCACGGAAAATGCCGCGGCGACCAGTGAAAAAAGTACCAGTTCCAGCAGTGTCAGCCCATGCACATGCAGCAGCGAGCCGCCGATCGCGGCGACCACGGCGCAGCCGGCCAGCGCACCGTAAACGCCTTCGCGGGTCTTGCCCGGGCTAATGTTCGGCGCGAGTTTGTTCCGACCCCAGCGCTTGCCGGCCAGATACGCGAATGAATCGGCAGCCCAGACGACGAATAGCGAGTAGATCGCCCAGGTGTGCGGCGCGTCCTGGGTGACGAGGATGCGCATGAGGCCGGCCCATGCCGGCAGAATCGTCAGCGCGCCCGCGGCGACCTTCAATGCGGCGTTCTCGCGCGTGGGCGCGGCCGCAAAGGAAAAGTTGCGCAACCACAGCAGCGCGACGAACCACCACACGCAACCGGCACCGATCAGGGTCCACCATATGGCCAGGCTTGCGCAGCACCACAGCGCGATCATCGTCAGCGCGGTAACGCCGACGAGCGCGCCGCGCAGCGCGCGCGAGCGCATGCCTGACAGACGCGTCCATTCCCAGGCCGCGATCAGGCACAGCCCGCCGATAATCGCCGCCGTCCATGCAGCTGGCGCGTAGAGCAGCAATGCGATCGCGCACGGCGCGAGCAGTAGGGCGGTAATGATCCGTTGCTTCATGCCGATTTCGCCACCTGTGCGCCGGTCTTGCCGTAGCGGCGTTCCCGGCGCGCGAATTCCTGCAGTGCGCGTTCCAGGCATGCCAGGTCGAAATCCGGCCACAACACGTCGCTGAAATACAGTTCTGTGTACGCCGCCTGCCAGAGCAGAAAGTTGCTGATGCGCTGTTCGCCACCGGTGCGGATGAACAGGTCCACCGCGGGCAGATCGGCGAGGCAGAAGTACGGCGCCAGCGATTTTTCATCGAGCGCGTCGAGCGTGATCTCGCCACGCTGCGCCGCGAGCGCGGCTTGCCGCGCGGCATTGGCGATATCCCAGCGGCCGCCATAATTCACGGCGATGTTCAGTGCGAGCTTGGTGTTGGCTTGCGTCTTCGCCATCGCCGCCAGCATGCGTTCGCGCAGCGCCGGCGCGAATGCCGACAGCTCGCCGATGAAGCGGATGCGCACGCCGTAGCCGTGCAGCTCGCCGACTTCGCGGTCGAGCGCCTTCAGAAACAGTTCCATCAGCGCGCCGACTTCGTCTTTCGGCCGTTGCCAGTTTTCGCTGGAGAACGCGAACAGCGTCAACGCGTCGATGCCGCGGCGCAGGCAGAACTCGATCGCCGCACGCACGGCTTTCTGGCCCGCGCGATGGCCGAACGCGCGCGGCCGATGCCGCGCCTGCGCCCAGCGGCCGTTGCCGTCCATGACGATGGCGATATGGCGCGGCAGGCGCAATGTGGAAACTTCCACATTTGCCGGCGCGATCGCGGGCTCCGACGGATTCAGATTTCCCTCCACGCGGCGCGCCGTCAGAGCGCCATCAACTCGTCTTCCTTCGCCTTGACGACGACATCGACGTCCTTGACGAATTTGTCGGTGAGCTTCTGCACGTCTTCCTCGGCGCGGCGCTCCTCGTCTTCGGTAATCTTCTTGTCCTTGAGCAGTTCCTTGACGTGATGCATCGCATCGCGACGGATATTGCGGATCGCCACTTTCGCGTTCTCGCCTTCGTGCGCGACGTGCTTGGCGAGTTCCTTGCGGCGCTCGGCGGTGAGCTGCGGCATGTTCAGGCGGATCACGGTGCCGGCGGTGGTCGGGTTGAGGCCGAGATCGGAGGCGAGGATCGCCTTTTCGATCGGCTGCACCATGTTCTTCTCCCATGGCGTGATCGTCAGCGAGCGCGCGTCGGCGACGGCGATATTCGCCACCTGGCTGAGCGGCACGTCCGAGCCGTAATAACTGACCTTCAGATGCTCGACCAGCGCCGTGCTCGCGCGGCCGGTGCGCAGACGCTGCAGTTCGTGGCGCAGCGCCTCGACGCTCTTGGTCATGCGCTGCTGGGCGTCGGCCTTGATCTCGTTGAGCATGTGCGGCATCCCTGATGCGGAAATGCCGCAAAGTATAGCAGCGCCGCAGTTTTCTCCCAGCCGGTCAGAAACTTCGCGTCAGCCGCGTTTCCAGCGCGTATTTGAAATCGAAGACCGTGCTGCCCCAGATTTCGTGCTGGACACCCATCGTGAGCGTATAGCGCTTGCCAATCTCGTAATCGAAGCCCACGCCCACGCCGCGATAGCTGTGCTGGGCAAGCTGATCGTGGTGGTACCAGACGGCATTGGTCTGGCCGGCGGTGAGGGGCAGCAATTCCACGGCAGACAGGCCGAAGCCGTCGCGACCGGAAAGGAATCCGCGCACTGAAAACTTCTCGTTGACGAACCAGCCCAGTTCCGCGTCGTAGCGCTGGTAACCGGTGTCCACGCCGAGCATGTGCTGGCTGAACACGTAGGCGTAGCCGAGCTTGTAATAGATGTTGCTGAAGTCGAACTGATGCGCCAACGTTGCGCCGACCTGCAGCTGGCGCAGGCGCTGGCCGACGGCGGCGTTGTCGAAAAACACGTAGTCGTGGCTGGGGATGATCGCCGTGACCGAAGGCGTGATGTAGTAGTTGCCCAGATGCGTATGCCAGGCCGCACCGAAATTGAAGTCCTGCCAGGTGCCGTGGTAGCGGCCGTCGTCGATGAATGCGGATTCCGGGTGTTGCGGATTCAGCACGGGCTGGCCGGCGCATTGCGGTGGCGCCGTGGTCGGGCAGTGCGGGCTGCTGCCGCTGACAAAGCGGTTGTCGATGTAGGGGATGCCGACGTGGACTGACCAGTCGTCGCTGACGTTGTAGTCGACGTCCAAGGCGATGCCGCGGCTGCGCACCGTGGCGAGGGGAAGATTGGTCTTGCTGTCGAACTGGAAACCGTTGGAATAGGTACTGAGGTAGGCGATCGACACGCTGCCGTGGCCGCGCGCGGATTCCTGCGACTCGTCAGGAGACGTGGCTGGCAGGGCTTCCCGGTTCGGCGCCAGTTGCTGGGCCTGTGCGGCGCCAGCTAGCAACAGCAATATTACCCCCATCCCGATTCCGCGCATGACCTGCCCCTTATTACTGGAAAGCAAAGAAATCCCTCCCGTCGCGCGGGAAGTTGGTGTTTCCGTGCTTCGCGCCGCTGTTTACGTGCCGCGCGCCTTCATCGTCTGCTCGATCGTTTTCAGGAACTGGTTCAGATTGGCATCTTCGTTCAGCGCCAGCGGATACTGTTTGCGCATCGTCTCGTCGCCGCGCTGGAACACCGGGATCAGCGACGGCTCCTTGGCGGAGTGGGCGAGCTGTGCATTGATGGCAGGCAGGTCGGCGGCGTAGGTGATGATCACGTCGTAGCGATGCGACGCCAGCGCTTGCCCCAGTGCCTCCTGGGTCTGGATCAAGGTCACCTTGTGACCTGCCTTCTCCAGGTTGCGGTGGAAGTTCTGCTCATCGTCACTGATCGCCGCTTTGCCCGCCGAGCTTGCATACAACAGGATGTCCGCGGGATGGCGCGTGATGAACGCGTGATAGCGCAACGCGCCACCCATGCGATACATCACTTCGCCACAAGCCTGTGCGTTGCCTGCTGCGACGGCGGATACAACGGCGGCCAGAGCCAAGGCCGTCATACGGTACCTGATGCTCATACAACCCTCCTGTTGCCAATCTCGGTTTCACCAAAAACGCGCGGGGCGATGCCCCGGGCCACTACTTTACGCCTCCTTGCATCCTATCGCTTCCGGAATTGGCGGTAGCGATTACAGGCTCTGCAGTAATGGCCAAGACTACGGGCACGCTCCAGTAATTCGAGTTGGTTTCCAGATCCAGCGTGGCGATCAGTTTTTCCGGGTGCGGGTTAGGCAGGCGCGGGTCGCTGATAAGCTCCTGATGCCATTCGCCAATGAAACGCAGATGGTTGCCTTGCACCCAGCCGACGGGCACCGGGCGGTCATGGTCGGTCCAGCCGGGCACCTCGTGCTGGGTGCGGATCGGTAGCAGCGCCTGGCTGCCGTCACGGTAGTGCAGGCGCACGCTGGCGTAGATGCGCTCCGTGCTCTGTGGCGTGGGCAGAGGCGCATACAGCAATAGGTGCAGGGCGGCGATCGGCACGGGCGGCACGGAGATGCCCTTGGCCTGCGGTTCCATTCGCACCTCCTGCTGCGACCCAGTCAAACCGCCGCTGCCGGAGCGTAGTTCGAGACGGCCACGCAGATCGTAGTCGACGCCGTCCAGGCGCACCACGCCAAACGGAATGGCGCCGGTACCGGGTAGGACGGTTTCGATCATGTTGTATTGCCCATCCGGCGTCATCTTGTAGAACGCGGTCAGGTCAAGCAGCAGGGGGTTCGTGTCGGCCCCGCGCGCGGGCAACGGCGTTCCAGCGATCATGCGCGCCACTGCGGGAGCCGGCCGCGGTTCCTGCACTCGCCACGGCCCCGGGTCGAGCTGCCGCAGGCGCCGGTTTTCCTCGCTGTCGGCCATGCGCAGCACGCGCTGTCCGGCCACCGCGGGCGTGAGCAGTTCGGCATCCGCGCGCAGTTCGCGTGCTGACCGCGCATCCGCCGACAACGGCCAGAGCAAGAGATAATGTTGCATGGTCCGGCACAGCAGATGCCGGTCATCGTCGGCGAAAGCCAGTTGCTGAATCGCCTCCATGGGATTGAGGTCGGTCTGCAAGGGCGGTCCCACCCGGGCCAAAGTTGTCGCGTCGTACATCTGCACCTCGCGGCCAACCGCATGCGCGATGAACCGACCATCGTGGCTGAAGCCGAACACGGTCGTGGATTCACCACCATAGAGTCCGGCCGCAACGCGTTCATCTGCCGCACCCGGATCGAGCACGAGGCGATCACGTGCAGCAAGCAGCGGCTTGTCGCCGACAGTAGCCACACCCACGGGCCATACACCGTGCACCTGACGTCTCTCACCAACCTCGCCTTTGTGCGGATCCCAGCGAATCAATTCGGCATCGTTGGCCTGCGTTTCGTCGAGCGGGCGCGTTACCAGCCACAACTGCTTCGAGTCCGCCGTGAAGCTTGCCCATAACACAGGCTGATCGGGGTCGTGTGGATATTCCCCGACAAGTTGCAAGGTTATTGCGTCAAGCACACGTGTCGCGTCGCGGGCCGGTCCGGTGGCCACCAGCCACTTCGCATCGGGCGACAGTTCCAGTTGGCGCAACGGTGCATTTAGTGCGACGCCGGCGTCGCGCAGTTTTCCACTCGTCGCATCGAAGCTTTCCAGGTGCTGATGAAAGCCGCTCGCGTTGCTCTCATTGAAGGCGAGTACGCTGGTACGTCCATCCGCACTCAACGCCATGTATTGGGGATCTCCGCGCAGCGACACGGCTGGGTAGCGAGGTTCGAGCGTGTCGGCGGCCAAGGCCTGCAACGTGTGGCGGGCGATGACGATCAGGGTCTTGCCGTGATCGACGAGGTCGGCGAAGTCCACCGGCGGCGGCTGGTTGATCCACGCTGTGGACGCCGTGCCCGTCACTGATGCGACACGCAAGTGGTTGTAGGCGACGTCGGCCACGTGATTGCCATCGAAAAACAGCCGATCGCTCACCAGCTGTGAGGAATGCGCCGGCAGCTCTGGTGACACCGGCAATCGCCATAAACGCACTTCGCCGTCCATGTCCGCCGTTGCCAGCAGGCCTGAGGCCAACGCGTCGCTCATCCAGAACGGCCCGCTGCGGGCGGCGCGGGTGGGGCCGGACAGCACGCGCGTCGCCGCCGCCGCAATCGGCCCGGGTTTCGGCAGACGCCACAGCGTCGTTTCGCCTTCGCCCGCTGCGATCAACAGGCGGCTGGAATGGTCCACGGCAACGTAGCTCAAGGCGACGTCATGTTGCATCTGGCCGGAATTGAGCAGCGCACCCGTGCCGACGTCGAAGGCGAACGCTGCGCCGTCGCGCCGTGCGGCGGCGAGCCAGGCGTTGTCGTTGCTGAAGGCGAGCCAGGTCACGTCGCGGCCGGCTGGCATCGGCAATTTGCGCGCGGCGTGCGTGGCAAGGTCGACCAGGAACACGCGGCCACCGCCGTCGCCGAGAGCCAACGTTGCGCCGTTGCTGCTTTCAGCCCAGGCCGAGAAGCTGTTGCTCGGCGGCAGCTTCAGTGGCGCCTGCAACGCACTAGGTAGATGCACGTCGAACGGCTTGATCGTCGATGCGGAACCGGTCGGCTGCAGGCCGAAGCGCGGGTTGCGCAGCAGCCACACCGGCTGGTCTGCGGTGACGTCGCGTCCCATCGGTGCGAAAGCAGACAGCGGCTGCCAGGGATCCGCCTGCCAGTACTGCAGCCCGTGGTTCGCGCTGTAGAGCATCGCATGACGGCCGTCGGCACTCCAGGTGACATGGGCAAGATCGGCAAATGCCGCAGGCGGTTCGACGATGCGCGCACGATCCAGATCGACCAGGGCCATGTCGCCGCCGCCGGGCGCGGCCTGATACGTGTACCACTCCAGGGTGACGCTCAGGCGGTGGTTGTCGATGAAGTGCAGCCACTGCGGCACCCGCGGATTGCCGTCGGAGGTCGGCAGGTCGCTCAGGTCCACGCGCCCGCGCTCGGCCAGGGTGGTCGTGTCGTACCAGCGCACGCTGATATCGTTCAAACCCACAGCGAGCAGGCTGCCGTCGGGGCTCAGTGCCGTTGCCATCGGATTCGCATCGGGAATGATAATGCGGCCGATCAGGGTGACGCCCTGGTTTTCGATCATGCCGATTTCGCGGCGCTCGATGCTTTGCAGGTCGCCCTTGCCGGCTTGCTCCTGCTCTTCGATGTTCGCGAGCAGCGGCGTCAGCGCTTCGAAGCCTTTGCCGTCGCGCATCAGGCGCAGCGCGGCCTCGCGGCGGCCTTCCCAAAGACGCTGGCTGGATGTCGCCGCACTGGTCACGGCAAGTTGCTTCTGTTCCTGCGCGAGATGGCGTTCGCCTTCCGCACGCTGCCATTGCTGCGTCGTTGCGAACAAGCCGATCAGCAAAGCCGCTACGGCGAGCAGAGCCATCGTCGCGAGTTTGGGTTCGCGCCGTGCCCAGCGCGCCTGGCGCTGCAGCACGTTGAGCGGGCGCGCGCGCACCTCGTAACCGGCGAGGAAGCGGCCGAGATCGTCGGCAAGTTCGCGTGCGCTCGCATAGCGCGTGCGCGCGTCATGCGCCAGGCATTTGCGGATGATCGCATCGAAATCGCGCGGCAGTTTTTTTTCGTGTTCGCGCGGACTCCTGAGCGGTTCGTTGACGACGAGTTGCAACGTGGCCTGCGGCGTGGCGCCCAGATACGGCGGCCGGCCGGTGACGAGTTCGTACAGGATCGCGCCGAGACCCCAGATGTCGGTAGCCGGCGTGACTTTCTGCGCGGCCAGACACTGTTCCGGCGCCATGTAGCTCGGCGTGCCCGAGACTTCGTTGGTGTCGGCGGCAAGCCCCTGTTCGAGCCGGCGCGCCAACCCGAAATCGGCCACGTGCGGCGCAGCATTGTCGTCGAGCAGCACGTTCGCCGGTTTCAGATCCAGATGCAGCACGCCCAAGCGGTGCGCGTAATCGACGGCTTCGGCGATCGTGCGCAGCAGCCGCGCCGCGCGCAGCGGCTCGAGCTTGCCTTCGTCCTTGATCAGATCGGCGAGGCTGCCGCCGCGGATCAGGCGCATCGAGAAGAAATGCAGTTCCTCGGTACTGCCGACCTCATAGATCGCCACGATGTTCGGGTGCTGCATGCGCGCAGCGTTCTGCGCCTCGCGCTGGAAGCGCTCGATGAAACTCCGCGAAGCCCATGGGCCTGCGGCGAGCAGTTTCACCGCGACATCGCGATCGAGGCTGGCCTGGTGCGCGCGGTAGACCACGCCCATGCCGCCTTCGCCGATCAGCTCCAGTAATTCGTAATCGCCGAACTGACGCTGTGCGGGATCGTTGAGATCCAGTTCCAGCGATTCGGTGGACAGCATTGCCAGATGCCGGCCTTCGACCGCGGTGATGTCCACGCTCATGCTGCCGAACGCAAGATCGGCGATCGCCGTCGCATCCAGCGCCACGCTACGACGCGGATCGGTCGCGGCGGCGGCGCGGAACATCTCGGTATGGCGCTCGGCGCTCATGGCACCAGTCTAGTCCCCGCCCAATCAAAACTCTCGCGTGAGCCGCAATTCGAAGGCGTATTTGAAATCAAAGTTCAGGTCGCCCCGGATTTCGCGCCCACTGAGCTGGCCGGCGTGTACTTGTTGCCGAATTGGCTGAGGGCGTTCATTGTGGCGTTTGGCTGTCCCGCAGTGCCGCGTGCAACGCGGCCTGCTCGTCGCTGAGTTCTTCGGCCGTGGTGACGGTATCGGCGAGCTCCTGGCTCGCGAGTTCGCGGAAGCGCTGGCGCAGACGCTTGAGCGCGAGCACCAGAGCCAGCGGCGGGCTGTGCAGGCGTTTGGCGATGACCTCGTATTCGCCGGGCACCGGGTCGCGTGACAGATAGGGCTGCAGCGCGTCGAACATCTCGGCGTGTCCGGTCTGACGCGCTTCGGACAGCAGCCGGCGCAACGCGCGCGCGAGCACTTCGAAGGCGAAGCTGCGCTGGTATGCGTGTTCCGGCGAGGCGGCCTCGGCGTTGTCGCGTTGGTTGCGGATTTCCAGATCCGTCGGCGGGGCCAGCGCATTGCTGGTGTCCTTGCCGATCGCTTCGCGCCAGTCGCCGCCGAGAAACGCGTTGAGCTGACCGAGCAGGAATTTGCGGAAATGGCCGTGCGGTGGTTGCTCGTGACTGCGCTGGAATTGCGTGATCAGGCGGTGCAGGAACGTGCGCGTGATGTCCTGGGCGATTGCCGGTGCGTGCCCACAGCGGCGCACATAAGCGTAGACCGGATACCAGTAGCGCTGCGCGAGTTCGTCGAGTGCGCGCGAAGCGCCGGGGGAATCCCCGCTGGCCTGCTGCATCACCATCGACCAGCGCGTGTTGGCGAAGCGGTCGTGGGACCGTTGGGACGCTGCCATCATCGGGGTTCTCCGGCTCGAGTCTCGGGTAATTCAGGATTTGCCGCTGCCGATTACATTGTCTACTCGATCACCCCGGCCAGCGTGGCGCGCAGGTCGCGCAGTTCCGCCTCCAGGTCTTCGCGCGCGGCGGTGGTCTGGGTGAGTTCGGCGCGCACCAGTTCGCGCAGGCGATGGCGCAGGCGGTGCACGGCCACGGCCAGCGTGTTGCGGCGCAGGTTCAGCAGCCGGGCGGCGCGTTCGTAATCGGCTTCATCCGGCCGCTCGGTGAGAAATTCGGCGAGCTGCTCGAACAGTGGCATCTTGCCGGCTTCCTCGGCTTCGCTGCGCAGCTTGCGCATCGCGGTGTCGAGTACGGCCATCGCCCAGCTGCGCTCGAATGCCTGCTCCGGGCCCTCGTCGCCGGCGGCCAAGTCCTCGACGTTCAACTGCGAATCGTCGAGCCGGCGCAGGCTGATGTCGCCACCGCGCTTGAGTGCGTGCGCTTCGGCGTCCTGGTTGATCAGGAAACGCTTGAGCGCGACGAGCAAAAATGCGCGGAAGCGGCCGCGCGCGGGATCCGCGCTGGCGTGGTACGCATTTTCGATGAAGCGCGCGAAGAATGTCTGCGCGAGGTCTTCGGTGACGTCGGCGGCATAGCCGCGGCTGCGAATATAGGCCAGTACGGGCGGCCGGTAGGTGCGGCACAGGCGATCGAGCGCGCTGCGCGCATCGGGCGTGTCCGCGCGCGCCTGCAGCACGAGGCTCCATTGCGTGGAATCGAACTTCGCCATCCGGATTGGTTTTCTCTTTCCCGGTGCTGGCGATGAGCATACCTTGAATCAGCGGACGCGGAATACCGGACCGGCCGAGCCGGAAACGCCGGCGTAATTGGTGCCGCGCACGCGGCGCAGCTGCAGCTCCAGGCGCTTTTCGCGCTGGCGTTCGGCCATCCACTGTGCGCGATCGGTTTCCACTTCGGTGATTTGCAGACGCGCGGCTTCCGACCAGCGGAAGCGGCAGAAATCGGCATAGTCCTCGAGTTCGCCGCGCAGACTGTCCATGGCGATGTCGACGAGGATCGCATCGTCGAGCTGGCCGACGATGGCCACGCCGTTCGGAATCAGGCTGGTCGGGTCGTCCAGATAATCGATGATCGAACACATCTTGCCGCGCAGCGGTTCCGGAATGCTCCATTGCCGGTCTTTCAGCGCCGAACGCATTTCGCCGGCGCGGCGCATGCGTGCCTTGATGAAGGCCGATTCCTGGCCTTTCATTGCCGCGCGCAAGACGCGGCGCGCCGCACCGGCGATCTGGTCCGCGCTAAACGGCGCATGCTCCGGATTCAGGAGCTGCACGATCGCATTGAAACGGACAATGGCATCGTCGCGCAGATCCAGGCTCGAGATGCCGGGGGTGAATATGCCCGAGCGCACGGCGCTCATGTCGATGTTGGTGACGGACCGATTGAAGTCGAAACTGAAGGTCGGCATGGCGGCGGCTCCGGTGAGGTCATCCTTGTTATTCCGGGAAGCGCCGCGGCGATTACAGCTCGCCGAAATCGCCGCGCGCGAGAGGGCGATTTCGGGAGCAGGGGAGTGCGGTAAAACGGTGGACGCCTATCTGGTCGCCACCGCGACGGCCAGACCGCTTTCTTCGGCTTCGCGCACGAACGCTGCATATTTGGCACGCAGGCGATCGTTCGAGGTCAGATATTCCTGATAGGCGCTGGCGGCACCGAACAGCATGCCGATTTCGCGCGAGGAGAAGTTCTTGCGAATCGCGGCGTGGAAATCGGCGCATTGCCGAGAGTCGGTCGGCGGTGCGCATTCTTCGGCGATCGATTGCACACTGCCCTGGACTTTCACCGACGCTAGCTGGCCGGCGTTGGCGAAACTGGTTGTAGCCAGCAGGGCGGCGCCGAGGACGATCAATGTGAAACGTTGCATGGCGTACTCCTCATCTAACCTGCCGCAGGTCATCCGCTAACGGGCGGTCATGGCGCTCAAGGCATCGGCATCCGGCCGATGCTGAAGACGTTGGCCTTCACTTGTCTGGATGACAATTCGCGCAGGAGAGTTACAACCAATACGCCGAACGGTGCGGCAATGGCGCCGAATCGCAATTTCTGCAAATTGCGCATGACTTACGGCATGGATAAAAAGTATACAAACGTGACTTTCGGCCCATGGTCAGCGCCGAAAATTGCTCCTGCATTTTCGACCCACAGGGATGTGGGAAGTGCCCCCAGGCGCCGGGAGCGCCGGCGGGCCGGCATACCGACCATCCCTGGTCAGCGCCGAAAATTGCTCCTGCATTTTCGGCATACCGACCATCCCTGGTCATCGCCGAAAATTGCTCCTGCATTTTCGGCATACCGACCATCCCTGGTCATAAAAAAACGTCCCGCCGAAGCAGGACGTTTTGTGCGCGGCGGACTTGTTGGGTTCAGTAGTGATCGGCGACTGGCACGGGGATGCCGTTGTCCTGAACATTCTGCAGAAACGCGACATAGCGTTCGCGAACGCGATCGTAGTTGACCGGGTATTCAAAATGCGCCGTCGAGCCACCGAACAGCATGCCGATCTCGCGCGGCGTAAAATTTTCCCGGATTAGCTCATGGAAATTCGCACATACGGCGGCGTCATTGGGCGGTTCACATCCGATAACGATGCGATCGACATCGGTGCCTTCGACGACGATTGGCGCGAGCGTTTGGTCTTCATCCTGAGCATAGGTCTGGTCTTGGACCGGAGTATACGTATCGTCTTCATCCGGAACATAGGTTCGATCTTCATCCGGGGCATAGCTTTGGTCTTCATCCGGAGCATAGGTTTGGTCGCGATCCAGAGCATAGGTTCGGCCTTCATCCTGGGCATAGGCGAAGCTGGCCGCGGCACAAAGTGCGAGGACAACAAGGGTACGTTTCATGGCTCTTCCTCCTCTTGGCGGGCTCAACGTCCGCTGTGAGCACGCGCGCGATGTTCAGCGCCGGCATCCCGCGGGCGCCGAAGACTTGGGTCTCCGCTAGTTGGAGTCGCCCGACGGAGGAAAGTTACGTCGACATAACCGTGGCAAGCGTCTTGGTTCAGCGCTTCGTCAGCTGACCAGAGTGCCGATCGGTTCGCCGTTCATGATGCGCATCAGGTTGCCATCACGGGTGAGGTCGTAGATGCGCAGCGGAATCTTGTGGTCGCGGCACAGTGCAATGGCCGCGGTGTCCATCACCGCCAGCTTGCGCTCGATCACCTGGTCGTAGGTGAGGTGCTCGAAGCGCTGCGCGCTTTTGTCCTTCTTCGGATCGGCGCTGTACACGCCGTCGACTTTCGTCGCCTTGAGCAGCAGATCGGCGCCGATTTCGGCAGCACGCAGCGCGGCGGCGGAATCGGTGGTGAAGTACGGATTGCCGGTTCCGGCAGCGAAGATCGTGATGCGGCCTTTTTCCAGGTGGCGGACTGCACGGCGGCGGATGTAGTCTTCGCAGACGTCGTTGATCTTGATCGCGCTCATCACGCGGGCGCGGCCGCCGAGCTTTTCCAGCGCGTCCTGCATCGCCAGCGAATTCATCACCGTCGCAAGCATGCCCATGTGATCGCCGGTGACGCGATCCATGCCGGCTTTGGCCAGGCCTTCGCCGCGGAAGATGTTGCCGCCGCCAACCACGATGGCGACTTCCACTCCGGCGCGCTGCACTTGGAGTGTTTCGCTGGCCAGACGCGTGAGCACCTTCGGATCAATGCCGTAGTCGGCATTGCCCATCAACGCTTCGCCGGAGAGCTTTAGCAGGATGCGTTTATAGGGGGGCGCAGCGGCCATGCTCGACTCTCACTGTGGCAAAACGGGCGTATTGTAGCCGAGCAATCCCGGTATATGCGGCAGATGATCAAAGCGACGTGCCCTGATGCGGACCTGCCGGTTGCGGGACTCCCTTGCATTCGGCGCAGGCCACGAGTAGAACACGGCTTACTCCACGGGGGGTGCGCATGATTCGGCGATCGACCGATTCGGTGAGGTTTTGCGAATTGCGTGGGCATGCCGGCTGATGTCACCCTCGGCTGACACCGGCGTGTCGCCGCGTAAGGGCTTGAGTCCGGCGTCATTTACCCGAGCGTTGCTCGAAGCCGACAATTTCAGCGCAATCGTCGCTGCCGTGGAAGGTCTGGCGCAAGCGCGCACGCTGGCCGTGCGCATCGCGCTGTTCTGGTCGACAAAGAACGGTTCAATCGCCACCGAAAAATTGCGCTGTTCGCCGCGCCGGGCGCGGGCATGGGCGGATCCTGCGAAAGCGGCGGACGCGTTGATCGCGCGCACACCGCAACAGTGTTTGAGCCATTCCGGCCAGCACATGCGCTGCTGGCCGCTGCGCGTAAGCGATAGCGGAGCGGCCGTTCTTCAAGTCGAGGGCACGCCGGACGATCTGGCGCTGATCGAGTCCGATCCGGCCCTGAGCGAGGGCCTCGAACTGCTCGCGCGCCGCGTCGCCGGCGTGCTCGAAGCGCAGAAACTGCGCACCTCGGTGCGGCGCCTGGAGCGCGCCGAGCGCTTGCAGCGCGCACTGTATGCCATCGCCGATCTGGCCGGCAGCGAGAGGGAAGAACATGAAGTTCTGCAGGCGATGCATCGTATCGTCGGCGGACTGATGTATGCCGAGAATTTCTTCATCGTCCTCTACGATGCCACTCGTAAAACCTTGCGTTTTGCCTATTTCGCCGATACTCGCGATACCGACGTACCGGATCCCGCTGCAGAAATTCATGAAGACGAATTCGCACGCAGCTTGACCGTCGCGCTGCTGCGGCATGGCCGCCCGATGATGGGTGCGTCCGCTGAACTGACGGCGCGCTTTGCCCTGGCTGCCGACGCCGAGAGTGGTCCGGACAGTGAGGCCTGGCTCGGCGTGCCGATGGTGGCCAACGCCGAGGTGCGCGGCGCGGTCGTGGTGCAAAGCTACGACCGCGCTGTGCGTTACGGGCCTTCCGACCTGGCTCTGCTCGGCTACGTCACCCAGCACATTCTGGTGGCGCTGACGCGCCGGCGCGCGCGCGACGAGCTCGAGCGCCAGGTGCATGCGCGCACGCGTGAGCTGAGTACCGAAGTGCAGGAGCGCCAGGCCGGCGAGCGGCTGCAGGCCGCTTTGTTCCGCATCGCCGAGCTGACCAATACGTCGGCGAACATCAACGAATTCTACGCCGCTGTACATGCGGTCATCGGCCAACTGCTGTACGCGCGCAATTTCTTCGTCGCCCTGCTCGTCGAAAACGACAGCGCATTCGATTTTCCCTACGCCGCGGACGAAGTAGATCCGGCATCGCTGTTTCAGCGCCGCGGGTTGCGGCGCGGCCTGACTGAATACGTCGTGCGATCGGGCAAGCCGTTGCGGGTCGATCAGGCCACGCTCGACCGGTTGATCGCGACCGGCGAAGTCACGCTGATCGGCACGGCATCGTTCGGGTGGCTCGGCGTACCCTTGGTGATGAACGCACGCGTCGTCGGCGCCCTGGTCGTGCAGAGTTACAGCGAGGGTGTCGGCTACAGCGCGCGCGACGAAGAGCTGCTGAACTTTGTCGCGCTGCATGTCGCCACGGCGCTGCAGCGCCGACAGGTGCAGGAGTCGCTGAAGCAGGCGTACACCGAGCTGCAGAGCCGAATCGAGGAGTTGAATCGCACGCAATCCGAACTGATAGAGAACGAAAAGATGGCCTCGCTCGGCCGGCTCGTTGCCGGCGTCGCCCACGAGATCAATACCCCGCTCGGCATCGGCATCACGGCGGCCTCGCATCTGGAAGTGACGTTCGCCGCCATCGAACGCATACTCGGCGAGGCCGCGCCGGCGAACCTGCACGCGGCGCTGGCCGGCGCGCGGCGTTGCGTCGAGCTGGTCATGAGCAATCTGGGCAAGGCGGGGCAGCTGGTCAAAAGTTTCAAACAGGTCGCGGTCGATCAATCCGATGAAGTGCGGCGGCGCGTGGTCGTGCGTCGCTATCTGGAAGAAGTGCTGGCCTCGCTGCATCCACGCCTGAAGTCCACACCGCATCGGATCGAATTGGATTGCCCGGCGGACATCGAACTGGACACGTTTCCCGGAGCGCTCTATCAGATCGCCGCGAACCTCGTGCTCAATGCGCTGATGCACGCGTTCGACACCGATCGGCCTGGACTCGTGCAGATCAACGCGAGCGTTCATGGCGAGACTCTGGAAATGATCTTTGCCGACGACGGCAAGGGCATGAGCGAAGAAATACGGCAGCGCGCGTTCGAGCCATTCTTCACTACCCGGCGCGGATCGGGCGGCACCGGTTTGGGACTGCATCTGGTTTACAACCTGGTCACGCAGGTGCTGCGCGGCACGATCGCGTGCAGCAGCACGCCGGGGCACGGCACGCAGTTCACGATTCGTGTGCCGCTGATCGCGAGCGCGGCGGCGGCACCTGCGGCCATATACGAAACAAGTTCAAAAACGGAGCCATTGACGCAATGACAACGACGGATCGCTGGATCGTACTGGTCGTCGACGACGAGCCAGACGTAAGGGAAATCACCAAAATCGTTCTGCAGCATTTGGACTTCGATGGGCGCGGCGTGGAAATCATCGAAGCCGGATCGGCGCGCGAAGGCCGCGAGATTCTCGCCGGGCGCACGGACATCGCGTTGATGATCATCGACGTCGTCATGGAGACCGAACACGCCGGGTTGGAGTTGGTGCGTTACGTGCGCGAGCAGCTGAAGAATCGTTTATCGCGCATCGTGTTGCGTACAGGACATCCAGGCCAGGCCCCTGAGCGCGAAGTGATTCGCACGTACGACATCAACGACTACAAGGAAAAAACCGAGCTTACCGCGCACAAACTTGAAACCACGGTGCTCGTGGCGCTGCGCGGCTATCGCGATCTGATGATGATCGAGGCTGCGCGTGAAGGACTCGAACGCGTCGTGGAAGCGTCGGCGCAAATTCATTCACGGCAGCAGAGCCACGAGTTCGCTTCCGCGGTGCTGGCACAATTGGGAGCGCTCGTCGGTCTGCAGCGCGGTGCGCTGTATTGCACCGTGCCCAAGGCGAATCATGCCGCCACCGGTCCGATCCACGTCACCGCAGCCACGGGCGAGTTCGAACCGAAGGTCGCGCAGCGCATCGACGAAAGCCTGCCGCAGCCGGTATTGCGCAGCTTCTACGAGGCGTTCGACAACAAGCGCCATGTCTTCGGCAGCGATCACTACGTGCTGTATTTCACCGACGCGCAGGATTCGGAAAATCTGCTGATCGTGGCTGGTGCATCGCGCCTGTCGGAACTGGATTTGCATCTGGTCAAAGTGTTCTGCACGAACGTCGGCATTGCGTTCGAGAATCTGCATCTGCACCAGGATCTGCTCGATTCGCAGATGGAAATGATCTGCCTGCTCGCCGGCGCTGCGGAAACGCGTTCGCAGGAAACCGCAAATCACGTCAAGCGCGTCGGCCTGCTCGCGGAATTCCTGGCGCGCGAATACGGGCTGGACGAGAAGGCCGCGGAAGCGATCCGCTTCGCTGCGCCACTGCACGACATCGGCAAGATCGCGATACCCGACATGGTTCTCAACAAGCCGGGCGCGCACACGCCGGAAGAGACCGTAATCATGCGTACGCATGCCGAACGCGGCGCTTACATGCTCGCGCAATCGCGGTTGCCCTTGATTCGTCTCGCTTCGGAGATCGCCGCTACGCACCACGAAAACTGGGATGGCAGCGGCTATCCGAACAATCTGGCGGCGACGCAGATTCCGGTCGGCGGACGCATTACCGCGCTCGCCGATGTGTTCGACGCGCTCGGCAGCAAGCGCTGCTACAAGGAGGCCTGGGAACGCGACCGCGTCATCGAATTCATCCTCGCCGAGCGCGGGCGCAAATTCGAACCGCGGTTGGTGGATATTCTCATCGGCAAGCTCGACAAGGCCGAAGCGGTGCGGCGCATGTTGCCGGACTGACGTTTCCAGCCGCCGATGACGGCGATTGGTCTATGATGCTGCGGCAGTTGGCTTGCCGATTCCTGTGTGGAATCGGAAACGGGGGCGTGGATGCGGTCGTTCTTCAAGGAACTCCGGCGTCGCAATGTGTATCGCGTCGGCGCGATGTACGCCGTATCCGGCTGGCTGCTCGTGCAGATCGCCACGCAGGTGCTGCCGATCTTCGAAGTGTCAGCCCTGGCATTGCGCATCATCGTCCTCGTAGTCGTTGCCGGATTTCCGCTCGCCCTGGTGCTGTCGTGGATCTACGAGGTGACGCCCCAAGGCATCGTCAAGACCGGGGAAGTCGCGCCGCAGGAATCGATCACGCATCGCACCGGACGCAGGCTGGACTTCGTGATCATCGCCGTGCTCGGGCTGGCGGTGGTCTATCTGGTCGTCCAGCGCTACTGGTTGCCACAGAAGACCGTCGCGGTCATCACCGACAAGTCCGTGGCCGTACTGCCGTTCGAGAATCTTTCCGACGACAAGGCCAACGGCTACTTCGCCGATGGCATCCAGGACGAAATCCTCACGCGCCTGGCGAAGGTGGGTGCGTTGAAGGTGATCTCGCGTACATCCACGGCGCACTATGCGAGCAACCCGACGAACCTGCCCGAGATCGCGCATCAGCTGGGCGTGGCGAACATCCTCGAAGGCAGCGTGCAGAAAGCCGGCGACGCCGTTCATATCAATGTGCAGCTGATCAAAGCGGCGACCGACGATCACCTCTGGGCCGAGGTCTATAACCGCAAGCTCGACGACATCTTCGGCGTCGAGGGCGAAGTCGCCGGTGCGATCGCCGACGCGTTGAACGCGAAGCTCAGTGGAGCCGAAGCGGCGGCGTTGGCAAAAAAACCGACCGAAAACGCGGCAGCCTACGAGGCCTATCTGCGCGGGCGGGCATTGAATCTGGCCGGCGCCGGCTACGCCAATTCGCGCCTGGCTGCCGCGGCGTATGCCGAGGCGGCGCGGCAGGATCCGCAATTCGCTGCCGCGTGGGCGCAACTGGCGATCACTGCGGGCTACCTGTACTTCAACAACGTGGATACAGACAAATACAGCGCCCAGTTCGTCAAGCATGCGTCGGAGACGGCGCTGCAGCTGCAACCGCAACTGGACGAGGCACAGCTGGCGCAGGCCAGCTACCAGTATCGCGTGCAGCGCGATTTTGCCGGCGCCGAGCGCACGTTGTTGGCGCTGGCGCAACAGTCGCACAACAACAATCGGGGCCTGCAGATGCTGGGGCTTGTCGAGCGCCGGCAGGGCAAGTGGGAATCCTCGATCGCGCATATGCAACAAGCGGCCATCCTCGATCCGCGCAATGCGGGACTACTGACTTCGATCGGCGGAGAGACGTTCACCAACCTGCGCCGGTTCGACGAGGCGCACCGCTGGCTCGAGCGCGCGCTCGAAATCGCCCCGAGCGACACGTTGGCTCTCGGATACCAGATCTCGGCGTTCCAATCCGAGGGGCGCATCGACGAGGCCGCGCACAGGCTCGCGCAGTTGCCGCCCACCGCGATCGATGCCGGCATCGCGCTGTACCGGGGTTTCCAGCGCATGTACGAGCGCCGCTATCCGGAAGCGATCGCCGAACTGCAGACCGTGCTCGCGCAACCCGAAGATGCGCTCAACGGGCTTGGCCCGCAGTTGTCGCTGCAGCTCGGCATCGCCCAGCATGCCGCCGGCCAGACCGCACCGGCACAGGCGACATTCGAACAATTGATCGCCCGGATCGCGCCACAGGCCGAGCAGGTGGACGACTCGCAGATGCCGGTCGTGCTCGGCGTCGCTTATGCCTTCGCGGGCAAACAGGAAGCCGCGCTCAAACAAGCGCGACGCGCGGTAGAACTCTATTCCAGTGACGCGCTGCAGCGACCGACCGCGGAACAGGCTTTGGCCCAGGTGCAGACGCTCGCTGGCAACCACGCGGCGGCGATCGCCACCCTCGAAAGTTCGCTGAAAATTCCTGGCGCGGTGACCGTTGCGCTGCTGCGGCTCGATCCGGCCTGGGATCCGCTGCGCGGCGATCCGCGTTTCCAGGCGCTGGTGGCCGAAAAATAGCGCATGGGTTCCCAGGCTTAAGGGGCAGTCGTGAATCAGTGTCCGGCATGTTCTGCAGCTGTGGAGCAAGACAGCCGCTTCTGCCGGGCTTGCGGCGCGGCGTTGGCTGCGGTGCGCCCAGCTGCGCCGCTCTCGCCGACCACGCCGGTCGCGGTGCCGGAGGGTGTGCGCACGCCGCGATCGGCGAGTGACAACGACGCGCGCTTCTTGCCGGGTGCGATGCTGCATGGACGCTATCGCATCATCGGCTTGCTCGGTCGCGGCGGCATGGGCGAGGTGTATCGCGCCTACGACATCAAGCTCGGTCAACCCGTTGCGCTGAAGTTTCTGCCCGAGTCGCTGGCGCTCGATGCCGACGCGCGCGAGCGCTTCTTTGCCGAGGTGCGCATCGGCCGCCAAGTCTCGCATCCGAATGTGTGCCGGCTGTACGACCTGATCGATATCGACGGTCACCACTGTTTGTCCATGGAATACGTCGACGGCGAAGACCTGGCCACGCTGCTCAAGCGCATCGGTCGCTTGCCGGCGGACAAAGCCGTCGACTTCGCCCGCGATCTCACTGCGGGACTGGCCGCCGCGCACGACAAAGGCGTGATCCACCGCGACCTTAAACCCGCCAATATCATGATCGACGGCAAGGGCCGCGCGCGCATCACCGATTTCGGTATCGCCGCGTTGGCGGAAGATGCGGCGCACATGGGTTTTGCCGGAACGCCCGCGTACATGGCGCCGGAGCAGCTCGACGGCGCCCCCGCATCAGTGCGTACCGATGTTTATGCGCTCGGTCTGGTCTTGTACGAGACGTTCACCGGCAAGCGCGCGTTCGATGGTGGTTCGATCGAGCAATTGCGCGCAGTCCATGCCAACACCCAGCCGCCGAGCCTGTCCAGTAGCGTGCGCGATGTTCCGCCGGCGGTCGAGGAAATCGTGCGGCGTTGCCTTGCGCGCGATCCGAACGCGCGTCCGCCGTCGGCGCTGGCAGTCATGGCGGCGTTGCCTGGCGGCGATCCGCTGCAGGCGGCCATCGCTGCTGGCGAAACACCAACGCCGGCGATGGTCGCGGCGGCAGGCAAGGTCGGTGACTTGCCGGCAATTGGCGCATGGGGTTTGCTGCTGCTGGCGTTTGCCGGACTCATCCTGATTGCAGCACTGGCTGCGCGCACCACGGTGATCGGCCGCTTGCGTCCGGAGCTGTCGCCGGAGTTGCTCAACGCGAAGGCCGAGCAGATGCTGACACTGTTCGGTTACCCATCGCCGCCCGTGGATCACACCGGCCTTTACTGGTTCGACCGCGCGTATCTCAAGGCGCGCGCGGCGCATGGCAACACGGTGCAGAGCTGGCAGGGAGTCGAGAACGCGCGCCCCGGACCATTGTTGTTCGCGTATCGCGGCGGCCAACAGACTCTGGTTGCGCGGCACTACGCGCAGATGATCCTGGCACCTGCAGATATAGGACTGGTGCGTCCGGACGATCCGCCGCTGAACCAGCCCGGCATGACGCGCGTGACTCTGGATCGTCACGGCCGGCTTACCGAATTCATCGGCGTGCCGCCGGATCGGCAAGACGCCAATGCGACCCATGCGTTCGACTGGAACCTCGCCCTGGGAGCGGCGGGCTTCGATGCGGCACATCTGCAGCCGGGCAAGTCCGCATGGACCGCTCCGGTCGATTCGGACTTCAAACAGACCTGGGATGGCGTCTACGCGGATCAGCCCGATGTGACATTCCATATCGAAGCGGCCGCCTATCGCGGCGAGCCGGTATGGTTTGCCGTGCTCGGACCCTGGTACCAGCCGCGCGAGCCGGATATGCAGATTCCCGGCGGGCTGAGCTGGTTGCTCTGGATGTCGCTCGTTATTGGTTCGACGGCCCTGGTCGTGCTCGTCGCCATGGCGCGGCGCAATCTGCGCGGGGGACGCAGCGACCGCAAGGGTGCCATGCGGCTCGCGGTCGTCATGTATGCGAGTCTGGCGGTCGCGCTGCTGGTACGCGCCGACCATGCGACATCGATCGTGGACGAAATCCCCTTGTTGATGAACATCAACGTGCAGTCCGCGTTTTTCGGTTTCGACATCTGGCTGGTCTACATCGCGGTCGAGCCATATGCGCGTCGGCGCTGGCCGCAATTGATGATCTCCTGGAGCCGCCTGCTCACCGGTCGCCTGCGCGACCCGATGGTCGGACGCGATCTGCTGCTGGGCGTGTCGGGCGGCATTGCGATGATCCTGGTGGTCCACCTGTCCATCGTCCTGCCTTCAGCTTTGGGGCACACGCAGGCTCCGCCGTTTTCACAGACCATCACACCCTTGACTGCCAATCGCCACCTGTATTTCTTTTTTCTCATACCGATGTACGAGTGCTTCGCGTTTGGAGTGGGCGCTCTAGCCTTCATGTTCCTGTTCCTGCGGATCCTGCGCCTGCCGTTGTTGATGCACTTGGCAGCGTTTACGTTCCTCGGCCTGATTCTCACCGGGTTGAACCTGCCTGCGTTTTCGCCGGAATACGTGCTGTTCGCAGCGATCTGGTACCTGCTGCTGATCCGTGTCGGTGTTCTCGCCGCGTCTGCGAGTGTTTATGTCATGCAAATATTGCTCGTCATGCCGCTGACGCTCGATATGCACGCCTGGTACGCCGAACGCACGTTGATCGCCTATGGCTTGCTCGGCGCGCTGCTGCTTTACGCGTTCTACATTTCGCTTGGCGGCAAATCGCCGTTCGGCGCGACGTTTTCCGAGCATGACGACGCCTAGCCCGCGGCCGCCGGAATACCGCAGGTCGTCGTGCCGCATATGGCCAATCAGTCGCGCAACGCGCATCGCCTGCACGTGCTGGGTCTTGCGCAATGGCGATGGTCTGGCACGGCCTTGCAGATCATCGAAAACGCGGTAGGTAAATGACTCGGACTCATTGCGCCGGGTTGCGTCCGGACGCCGTGTTGCTGGCATACTCCACAACGGACTGACCGTGCCTTTGCTGCGCGGCCCGTGGGGGACGGGAATGTCGAAAAGTGGCGTTACAAGATGATGCGCATCGCACATGGCGGCTGCCTCGCATGAGGCTGGTCGCCGAACTCAGACGCCGGAATGTCTTCCGCATGGCGGGCCTGTATCTGGTCGGCGCATGGTTGCTCACGCAGGTGTCGAGCACGGTTTTGCCGGCATTCGATGTGCCGA
>Ga0207680_10000114_pt1 | contig 37044 bp, 33 predicted proteins | sample KBSS23metaG_FD_184321 | JGI IMG/M metagenome (GOLD analysis project Ga0207680, IMG submission 184321) | Switchgrass rhizosphere microbial communities from Kellogg Biological Station, Michigan, USA - KBS S2-3 metaG (SPAdes) (version 2) | ecosystem: Host-associated > Plants > Roots > Rhizosphere...
GCGGAACTGCCGCGGACTGTGCGGATCGCTGACGACCTGGCGTTTGACGAAATCGTCGGTGACCTTGCCGCGCCACGCCTGCGCCCAGCCGAGAAACACGCGCTGGTCGCCGCTGTAGCCGTCGAGTACCGGAGCGGGCTGGCCGTTGAGCGACGCGTGGTACGCAGCGAGCGCGAGGGTGAGTCCGCCGAGGTCGGCAATGTTCTCGCCCATCGTCAGATTGCCATTCACTTTTACGCCCGGCAGCGGCTCGAACGTCGAGTACTGCTCCCCGAGCAGTTTCGCGCGGTCTTCGAATTTCCTGGCGTCGTCGGCAGTCCACCAGTCGCGCAGCGCGCCATCGGCGTCGATCTTGCGACCCTGGTCGTCGAAACCGTGCGTGAGCTCATGACCGATTACGCCGCCGATCGCACCGTAATTGACCGCTGCGTCGGCATTCGCATCGAACATCGGTGCCTGCAGGATCGCCGCCGGGAAGACGATATCGCGCAGCGAACCGTTGTAGGCATCGTTGGTCTGCGGCGTCATGCCCCAGTCGGCGCGGTCGACCGGTCCGTCGAAACGGCCGAGATAGAAAGCCCAGTCCGCTTGCGCGCAACGGCGCACGTCGCCGAGCAGATCGTCGTCGCGGACGACGAGTTTGGAATAATCGCGCGGATGATCCGGATAGCCGACTTTAATCGTGTAGGTATCGAGCTTCTGCAGCGCCTGTTTTTTCGTCGCCTCGCCCATCCAGTCGAGCTTCTCGATGCGGGCGTGATACGCCGCCTTGAGGTTTTGCACGAGCGCTTCGATCTTGGCTTTGGCTTCGGGCGGAAAATATTTTGCCGAATACAACTGGCCGACACCGAAACCGAGGGTGCCGAATGTACCGTAATGATCGCCGACGCCGAAGTCGCCGCCGGCAACGCTGTACACGCCACGTTTCCAGCGCAGCTTCTGTTCCTTTTGGCCTTGCAGGGTTTTGCCGTGCAGGTCGAAATAGGCATCGGCAAAAGGCTTGGCCAGATACGGCGCCGCGTTGTCGAGCAGGTGCACGGCGTGCCAGGCTCGCAGCGTGTCGAGCGGCGTGGCGGCGTAGATCGCGGTCAGCTTGGGGAAAGCGCTTTTCTCGGCGATGATCACGCGCTTTATCGACGCCGCTTTCGCCTGCTGCAGGAACGTATTCCAGGAGAAGCCCGGCGCGAACTTCTGCAGCTCGGCGACGTCCATCGGGTTGTAGATCGCCAGCGGATCGCGCTGCTGCACCTTGGTCCAACTGGCGTCGGCAATTTTCGTTTCGAATTCGACGACGCTTTTTGCCGCCGCATCGCCTTCGGGCCATTCGGCAAGTTTCAGCAGTTGCATGGCGTAGGCCAGATAAGCCTTTTTCTGCGCGGCAAAATCGTCTTTCAGGTAGTAGTCGCGATCCGGCAAGCCGAGGCCGGCCTGTCCGATATACAACGCATAATGCTTCGGGTCTTTCAGATCGACGTCGATGCCGAAATTGAACAGCGTGCCTTCGAAGTCGTCGGCGCTGCGCCCCATCAGGGCCGCCAGTTCATCGCGCGTTTGCGCCTTGCGGATGGCTGCGAGATCGCCCGCCAGCGGTTTCACTCCGAGCGCATCGACATTCGTTTCATCCATGAATGCCTTGTAGAACGCCCCCACTTTGCCTTCCAGATCGCCGGGTTCATGCGCGGTTTTCGCGGCGGCCGCTTCCATCATCCCGTGCAGGCGCGCTTCGACTTCATCCGTCATCGCCAGGCGCAAACTTACACCGGGCTTATCGGCAGGAATCGGCGTCTTGTCCAGCCACATGCCATTGGCGTGACGGAAAAAGTCGTCGCCCGGCTTCGTGAGCTTGTCGATCCCAACCAGATCAAAGCCCCAATCGCCGTATTGAGGCTTGTCCGCCGCCACCGCCGCGACGGTCACCGCAACTGCACCGATCATTGCCATTGCCCGCCTTTTCATCGCCGTTTCCTTTTGCTGCGGAAAACCGAATGCATGCTGAATCCGCTGCAGCCGCCTGCACAGTGCCGAAAGCTTGGTGAGGTCGGGTTCATTGTCGTCCGACCATCCTGTCACCCGGTGCGCGACAAGGAGCCGTTGCATGAATCACTGGAGAAAGTTCGGGCTGGTCGCGCTATTCGCGCTGCTCGGCTGCTCGCCGTTGCAGAACAAGGCCGATCGGCAGCCGTCGACGGCACTGCCGCCCGCGCATGACACGCCTAGTGCGCGCTATGTGCAATCGGAAGTACAGACCCATACCGGCGATTCGGGTTTCCGCCTGCTGGCGAACAGCACCAATGCACTGATGAGCCGTATCGCTTTGGCCGATCACGCGGCGCATTCGATCGATCTGCAATATTTCATCTTCCAGAACGACGCCACCGGACGTCTCGTCGCGCAGCGCCTGCTCGCCGCCGCCGATCGCGGCGTGCGGGTACGCATGCTGATCGACGATTACGCCCTCAAAGACGAATACGATCTGCTCGATGCGCTGGATGCGCATGCGAACATCGAAGTGCGCGTGTTCAACCCGTTCCCCACGCGCGCGAAACTGCTGCCGGCGAAAGTCGTCCAGCTCGCGCTCGAATGGCGCCGTCTCAACCGGCGCATGCATAACAAGTCGTTCATCATCGACAACACGACTGCAATAATCGGCGGGCGCAACATCGGCGATGCGTATTTCGACGCCGCGGACAACGGCAATTTCCGTGACCTCGACGTGGTCGCGATCGGGCCGGTTGTCGCCGAGGCGTCGCGCACGTTCGATGCCTACTGGAACAGCGACGCCGCAGTGCCGGTCGCCGCTTCCGGCGGGAAACGCGATCCGCAGCGCGATCTCAGCCGCGAGCGCGATGCACTCGCCCACGAGGCGCGCGCGTTCGCCGAATCCGACTACGCGCAAGCGGCAATCACCGAGTTTCCGAGCGGGCCGACTGCAGACCGCACCGGCAGCTGGTTCTGGGGCAATGCCACGCTAGTCGCAGATCAGCCCGAGAAGATCCAGGCGACCCATGACGAGCCTTCCCTGCGCATCGGTCCGCGGCTCAAGCAGGTCGTCGACGCGTCGCAACACGAGGTGCTGCTGGTCTCGCCGTATTTTGTTCCGGGGAATACCGGCACGCAGTATCTGTCGGATCTCGCCCAGCGTGGGATTGGCGTCAAAGTGTTGACGAATTCCCTGGCCGCCACCGACGAACCGGCAGCGCATGCCGGCTATTCGCATTATCGCCGCGACCTGCTGCGCGGCGGCGTGCAGCTCTACGAACTGCATCCGCTGCCCGGCGCCACGCAAACCCCGACGACATATGGCACGTCCGCGGGCGTGACCCTGCACGCCAAGGCTGTGGTAGTCGACCGGCATTACGTGTTTGTGGGCTCCATGAACATGGATCAGCGATCGAAGCTGTTGAACACGGAAATGGGCGTGATCGTCGACAGCCCGGCGCTGGCGAAAGCCGTCGGAGATTTCTTCGATCGCGGTGCGGCGAACGCATTTCAGGTACAGCTGAAAGACGGGGCGCTCGGACATGAGCAGCTGGTCTGGATTGCCCAGGAAAACGGCACGACCCGCACGTTCGAACACGAACCGGGCGCGTCGGCACAACGGCGTCTGGAGACGCTATTGTTGCGCATGCTGCCGATTGACGGCTTGCTCTGAGGCACGCCGGCTGCGAGCGTTAACCGTAGCGCAGCCATAGCGAGGCTTCTTTTTCGTTGGTGAACACGCGTGCGTCGATGCCCGATTCGCGCGCATGCAATTCACAGTATTCGATGCGCTCCAAGCCGAACGGTTTGACATGCGCGATGCGCACGCGCTCGAGCCCCTCGCCTGACATGGCCTGGACGAGCGCTTGCCATTCATCGCCGGAAAGCGGTTGACCACTGGTTTCGTCCACGAGCAGCAAGCCGCGCGGATTACGCTCCCGCAACACTGCCGCAATACGCCGCCAATAATCCAAAGCGTTCGCGTAATCGCATTCGCCACGCACAGACGCGCGCAAGATCACACCCTCGCCAGCAAAATCAATAGTGATGGGCTGTTTTTCCGTGACACCGCGCCCCTGTGCAAACCTGCCCGGGAACAATGGGATCAATCGCAGCGCTTTGCAAGCAGCCACTGCATTTCGTTCCGGGCGCCGCTAAAATGCGGAAATCCCCAGATTCCGGAGTCGACATGGGCAGAGGCCCCAGCATCGAAGGCCGCAAGAACGCCGAAGACGCGCGCCGCGGCAAGTTGTTCACCAAGCTGATCCGCGAGATCACGATCGCCGCCCGCAGCGGCGGCGCCGATCCGGCCAGCAATGCGCGTCTGCGCGCCGGCATCGACAAGGCGCTCACGGCGAACATGACCAAGGACACGATCGAGCGTGCGCTCAAACGCGCCACCGGCGCCGATGCGGCGAAGATGGAAGAAATCCGCTACGAAGGATATGGCCCGTCCGGAGTTGCCCTGATCATCGATTGCATGACCGACAATGCACAGCGCACGGTCGCCGATATCCGCCACGCGCTCGGCAAACACGGTGGCAATCTCGGCACTTCCGGTTCGGTCGCATTCCAGTTCAAGCACGTCGGCGAGCTCGTACTCGACACTGGCAAACCCGGCAGCGAAGACCAACTGCTCGAGATCGCACTCGACGCCGGCGCCGACGATGTGCAAAGCGACTCCGGCGAAAGCGTCGTCCTGACCACGCCGGAAAACTTCGAAGCCGTCAAGAAAGCGGTACTCGCCGCGGGCCTGAAGCCGGACCGCGCCGACGTGACGTGGCGCCCGGAGAATCGAACGGCGGTAAACGCGGAAGTTGCCGAAACCCTGCGCGACCTGCTCGACTGGCTCGATGAGCTGGACGACGTGCAAGCCGTTTATCACAACGCGGAACTGGCGGTTTAGGGAAGCACTCCAGCAGATCAAGACGTCAATCGCCACGCGTCTCCGCAGATAGCGCGATTTCCACATGCGTGCCGCCATCACGTGCCGCTGCGGTCGGCACCACGATGACGACGCGCGCGGCCGCAACGCCGGCTTCCGCCAACGCGCGCGCAATCACAGCCGCGCGCTGTTGAGCAAGTTTGCGCGCAGCCACGGCATCGTCGTCTGCGCTTACGCGCACAGATACCAGCGCCGCCCGGTATTCTTCCAGAATCTTCATCAGTGGCTGCAATAGATCACGGTCGACGTCATCGAGCTGCGCACTGTCGGGCATAAAGCTGAGCCGGCGCGAGAAGTCCAGCACGATGCTGTCGTGTTGGCGACCGATGATCACGCCGGAGTCGAGCCGCTGCTGCAGACGGCCCTGCAGCACGTCGAGGTAATAGCCGACTTCGCGTGCCGGCAGCGCCGTATTCTTTTCGGCCGCCGCGCTCGGGTGCCTTTTTTCCGCATGCGGTTTGCCGGGCGGAGTTGCCGCGGTCGGTGCCGCCGGTTTCGCTTCTGCGATCGGCGCGGGCGTGCGCGAGGTCTTGTGCGCGGCGCATGCAACGAGCAGCCCGGCGGCAATGCATGGCAGCAAGCGCAAGCTAGGCATGAGGCGAATTGTTTCCGCGTACGAATTCGATGAAATCCTCCACCAACAGCGGTTTGCTGAACAGATAACCCTGAGCGAGGAAAACGCCATGATCCACGAGCCAGCGTACCTGTTCCAGAGTCTGCACGCCTTCGGCAACCACTTCCAGACCCAGCGATTTGGCCATCTCGATCACGTGCACGACCACTTCGCCGGTCGCCGCGCCGGTGCCGATCGCGTCGACGAACGATTTGTCGATCTTGAGTACATCAAGTTCGAAGGACTGCAGATACGAAAGGCTCGAATAACCCGTGCCGAAATCATCCACCGCGATCTGGTGGCCGCGCTCGCGGAAACCGCGGATCAGCGTGCGTGCCGTATCGCTGTTGACTAGTGCGCGCTCGGTGATCTCGAGCTTGATCGCCTGTGGTGGCAGGTTCGCCGCCTTCAGATGCTCGGCAAGTTCGTCGCCAATGCGTTCGTTCTTCAGGTCATCGTTGGAAAGATTCAGATTGATGCTGATGTTGCCGGCCACTGCGGTGATCCGGCGCAGATCGGCAATTATTGTGCGCAACACAGTGAGCGTGACCTCCTGTATCAGTCCCGCCTCTTCGGCCACAGGAATGAATACGTTCGGACTGACCCACTGCCCTTTGCCGCGCTGCCAGCGTGCGAGCGCTTCCGCGCCGATGCAACGCGAGCTGCGCAGGTCGATCACCGGCTGATACTGCACACTGATCCGCCCCGCCGCCAGCGCTCGACGCAACTCAGTCGCCGGCCGCAACTCGCGGCGCGAAATGCGCAGGATGATGTCGACCCACGCGGCGATGAACAGCAGACCGAGGACCGAGCCGACCAGCAGTGTCGCGCCGTGGCGGCTCCAGAAATTGCCGATCGGTTCTTGCGCGACCACGTCGATCGGCAATACTTCGTTGCGCGCGAAATGCGAGGTGACCTGGCCTTGTTCACGCTCCACTGTCACACCAACCGGCAGCGCATCGGGCTGCGGCAATTGCACGTCCCAAGGAATCGCCGAGAGGCGCAGGTTTTCCACCCACAACGTGGCGCGGCGATCCGGCGCTGGCGGCAGGTCGAGCAGCAGGCGCGGATCGATCGCCACGTCGTGCTCGCCATAGCGCATCAGGAATAGCTGCACGCCGCCGACTTCGGTCTGCGCGCTCGGCCACCACGCGACGACGCCATTCTCATAGATGTGATCGGCATGCGGCGGTTTCAGCCCCTGCAGCGGCAGGAAGCCGACGCCACACAGACGGTCCGCCGCTTGCCAGTAACCGATGCCGCGGATGTAGGGGCGCGACACCGAGGCGTTCTGCAGCGCTTCGAGGTGCGCTGCGGAGCAGCGCACTGCCGCGAGCTTGTCGAAGCCGGCGAGCATGTCGCGGACATCAAGAATGGTGCGCTCGGCGCGCTCGCCGAGCGTTGCCGCCAGACCGCCGGCGTAATCGGCTTCGGAAGCAACTGACTCGCGCCAGAGCAACCACGCCATTGAACCGAGCAGCCCGGCGACGCCGAACAGGCCGACGAGCACAGCACCAATCAGGATTTTTTCGCGGCGCTGCATGCACGTAACGGCGGTCCGCTCAACGCACGGCGGACGCAACCTCTCCTGCCCGGGCAACGCGACGGATCATAACCGACGAATTTGCGCCTAACCTCGTTTTTCGTGCCCTAGCGCAGCTGGCTATCCTTGCTGCCGCGTCGGTTGTAGCCGCTGAATTTCTCCTCCTGCCGGTCGTATTCGCTCTGGCAGGCCACGCACAAGCGCACTCCGGGCACGGCTTTGCGTCGTGCTTCGGGAATTTTCACGTCACATTCGGCGCAGCGTTTCAGGCTCGGCCCCTTCGGCGCCTTGCTGCGCGCGCGCTTGATCGCATCGTTGATCGTCGCGTCGATCTGGTCTTGTACGGCGCCGTCGCCGGCCCAACCGGTTGCCATCGTCGTGTCCAGGAAAAAGCGCTGCGCAGATAATGGTGCCGCCGCAGCATACACACAAGGTTCAGCGCGAAACCTGCACTCCCAGGTAGATCACCGCGCGCCGCTGCTCGTCGCTGCTGCCGCCGAATTCGCGCCCCACCGCACCGAGGAACGTGAGCGCGTCGGTCAGCTTCCAGTGCAACCCGAAGTTCAGCAGAGTTTGCGCGTCGCCGGGCCGCCACTCGCGATGGATTTCCGCCAGGCACTCCACTTTCTCTGTTCCGCAGGAATGTCCGGCAACGACGCCAGCGGACCAAAAACTGCCGTCGTGCTCGACGAAGTGGCGGCCGACATCGGCAGCGAATTCGAATTCCTGCACCTGCGTGGCCAGCTCCAGCGGCAGGAAAAATTCCTTGTCCGGAGAAGCCACGCCGATGCGCTCGGAATGGGTCGACAATGAGGTCTGGTAGCGCGGATAGGTCGACAGTTCGACAGGATGGCTGTCGTCCCTGTCGACAAAGCGCCATTTGACCCCGACGCTGGCGTCGCCAATTCCCGATCGCCAGTGTCCGTCGGCCGCGGTGTTCGTGAACGTCCACGGCACGTCGAGATTGAGCTGAATGTGATCACCCAAACCGTAATTGATGTCGGCCTCCGGCACGTCCACGTCCCAGCCATCTCGCACGTGCGTGCCTAACGCAGCCAGATTGATCTCCCAATGTCCGTTGCCGGGTGTTCCCGGGTCGTCGGTCGCCATGGGCGGACCGCCCTGAGCTTGCAATGAATTGCAGAACAGCATTGATAGGCCGAGCAGGGCAAGCCGGGTCATTTCATCTCCTGTGACGTTGCCAAGGAGGACACAAACCACAAGTTGCCGCAACGCGACTGGACTCATCGGCGCACCCTCCATGTGACCGGACTGCCCCCAACATGCCTGCACAAGCTTAAATCGCCGATGAACTCCGGGGCGGCTGATCCGAGCTATCATGCCCGCGGGGACTCCACAGGGGAAGCGCATGCAATTGCGCCTGAAATTCAACCTCGTGCTGTTGGCGGTGTTCGCGCTCGGCGTGATCGGTGCGGCGATTTACTACGACCGCCATCTGGAACAAAACGCGCTAGACGAAGTGCGCGCGCATTCGCAGGTGCTGATGGAAACGGCACTGGCCGTGCGCGGCTATACCACCGACGAGATCAAGCCGCATCTGGATCCGTTGAACGCGGAAACGTTCCTGCCGCAGACCGTGCCCGCATTCGCCGCAACCGAGGTGCTGCAGCGCCTGCGCAGTAAATATGTCGGCTACGACTACAAGGAATCCGTGCTCGATCCGACCAATCCGCGCGACAAGGCCAGCGACTGGGAAGCGGCGCTGATCGAGCAGTTTCGCGCCGCCACCGAAACCGTCAAGGAAGCCACCGGCTTTCACGGCGAAGGCCTCGATCGTACGCTGTACGTGGCGCGTCCCATCAAGATCACGAACCCGAAATGCTTGACCTGCCATAGCACGCCGGACAAAGCGCCGCCGTCGATGATCAAGGTATATGGCGAGAAGAACGGCTTCGACTGGAAACTCAATGAGGTCATCGGCATGCAGCTTGTGCAGGTGCCGGTGTTTTATCCGCTGGAGAAAGCGCGCCAGACGTTCCGCAGCTTCATGCTGTCATTGCTCGGCATCTTCGCCTTGATGTTCGTGGCGATGAATGTCGCGCTGTCCGGCTTCGTCATCGAACCCATGGCGCGCATGAACCGCAAGCTCGAGGACCTGGCAACAAAAGATTTTCTCACCGACCTGGTCAATCGCCGGCGCTTCTTCGAGCACCTGGAAAAAGATCTGGCCGACGCACGCATCCGCGGTTTTGGTGTGTCGGTGATCATTCTCGATCTGGATTTCTTCAAACGTATCAACGACACGTTCGGCCACGACAGCGGCGACATGGTATTGAAGAATGCCGCCGCGCGCGTGCGCGAACTCATGCGCGGTTCCGATTGCGCAGCACGTTTCGGCGGCGAGGAATTCGTCATGCTGCTGCGCGAGACGCGCATTGATACGGCGTATGCGATGGCCGAGGCCGTGCGCGCCAAGATCGCCGACGTGCCGTTCGACCTTGTCGGCCATGTCAGCGCAAGTTTCGGCGTCGCCGAGTGGGACCATGCGGAAGATGCGCGTGGCCTGATCGCGCGCGCCGACAAGGCGCTGTATGTGGCCAAGCAAACTGGCCGCAATAAGGTGGTGCGTGCGGAAGGCGGCCCGGCGAAGAGCTGAAGCGCGCGACGGTCAGGATCAACGCGAAATCCCTGGCGCAAGTCGAAGATGAAAAAGGAATTTTTAACTCGGATATCTGTTTTCTTTCGCATGTTTTCGGCGTAGGCTCTCGCCTCCCTCAGCAACATGCAGGAGTGCCGTCATGGCCCTGTGGAAAGACCCCACCAAGTCCACCACCAGCCCCTTCCCGCCACCCGAAGCGACACCGACACCGGCGAAATCCGAGCTACCGGCGTTCCTTGATCAGAACAAGGCAGATCTTGCTGCGGTCCCGCGTGCGCCGGCGCCAGGACCTGCGCCGGTGCGCGAGAAAGCGAAAAGCGAATCGCTGATCGCGCCGGATCTGACCATCGAAGGCAAGATCGAAGGCACCGGCCATGTGCGTATCGCCGGCCGTTTCAAGGGCGATGTCGATGTGCGCGGCGATCTGACCATCGAATCCGGCGCCCAAGTCACTGGCAGCATTCGCGCAGAAAAAGTCGCGATCGCCGGCGAACTTACCGGCAACATCGAATCGGCCACCCACGTGGATCTGTTGCAAAGCGGCGCGCTGACCGGCGATCTGAAAGCCGCGACAGCCACCGTCGCAGCCGGTTCGCGCATGCGCGGCATGGCCGACTTCGGCTGGGAGAATAGCGGCAAGGTCGGCCGCAACGGTGCGGGTACGGATCACAAGCACTCATGACGGCACCGCCGCGCGCGGGCGAACCCGGCGCGACGCGCACCTGTCCGCACTGCCGGGAGGTCATCCTGGAAAGTGCGGCGGTGTGCCCGGCGTGCCGGCACCATCTGCGCTTCGAGAAACCCGCCGCCGCGCCCTATGAAAAACCCGCGGCGACGGCGGCCGAGGCGATCACATCGCTGCGCGTGGAAGGCAACATCCGCAATCCGCCCGACGGCGAGGTCTACGAATACTCGATGATCCTGACGATCCGCAACGAACGCGGCGAGGAAATCGCGCGCCGTCTCGTCGGCGTGGGCGCGATGCAACCCGAGGAACAGCGCACGTTCACGCTAAGCGTAGAGATGACGGCGGCAATCGACAGGGGCGACGACAAGCGTCGACACTGACGCGAGCGTAAATAGTCTTGACCGTCTAGGCCCTGCGGAGTAACACTCTCGTGGTCGGGGGACGGAGTGCACATCGTGTTGCAGGCTTGTCAGCCCGATCATTCGGTGAATATCTTCAGTCTTCGCGCACCGGTTCCGGTGCGCGTTCGTGTTCAAGGGGAAAATGCATGAAAGCGATGTTGCTCGGGCTTTTGTTCACGTCGGTCATTGGCATCACGAACGCGGCGCAAAATCCGCCAACTGAAGCAAAGGCTTCGAGCCACCGCGTTGTGCCACCAGGCAAACCGACAGAGTTGCAGTTGCAGCGCGCCGGCAGCAAGAAGTTCGATCTGCGCAAACTGCCGCACACGAAACCCAAGCAACAGGAACGCCCCGAGTTCGAGGAACCGGAACCGAATCCAGTTGAACTGCCAGGCGGACCGCACGTATCGGCGCCCATCTCAGTGCCCGGCCCCAGCGCACCGGCGCCAGCGCCGAATGCGGTATATGAGGGCCTCGACCGATTCACCTGGGGCGCGGGTAGCCCGCCGGACACGAACGGCGACGTGGGCCCGACGCATTACATCCAGACCGTCAATACCTCGGTCGGTGTGTACCGTAAAACCGACGGCTTCCAGGAAGCTGCCTTCACCTTCAATACTTTGATGAGCCAGGGCGCCTTCGGCAACCTGTGCGATACCGACAATTTCGGCGATCCGGTCGTGCTGTACGACACGTTCGAGGATCGCTGGATCATCACCGACTTCGCCTTTAAGCTCGATGGCGGAGGCAACGTGCTCGCGCCCGCGTACCAGTGCTTCGCCGTATCGATGAATGGCGACCCTGTTACCGGCGGCTGGAACTTCTATTCCAGGCTGATCTCCGACAACCTCAACGATTATCCGAAGTTCGGCATCTGGCCGGATGGCCTGTACATGTCGGCGAACATGTTCTCCTTCGGCGCCGGCTCGGCGTTCAAGGGCGCGCGCGCGTGGGCGTTCAACAAGGCGCAGATGTATGCGGGCAGCGCAACCGTCCAGGTTGTGCAGTTCGACATCGGCGGCGGCGACTTCACCGTCATCCCGAGTAACGCGCGTCTGCAGACCGGCACGCCGCCGGCCGGAAGCCCGAACCTGTTCATCTCGACGTGGCAGTTCCTCAACGCGCTGACCGTATACAAGTTCCACGTCGACTGGAACAGCATTGCACTGTCGACATTCACCGGTCCGGACACGCCGCTGGCTGCGACGAGCTGGCCGAACGCGGCCGTCGGAAACGCCGGGCAGCCCGGAACGGCCACGCTCCTGGACGTTCTGCAGATCCGGGCCATGGTGCAGAACCAGTATACGAATTTCGGCGGCACCGAGTCGTTGTGGGTGCCGCAAACCGTGCGCCGACCGGGCGTCAATGGTTTGGGCCAGCCCAATGGCACCGCCGCGCCGCGCTGGTACCAGGCCAATGTAACGGGCGGCACGGTCGCAGCCAATCTCGTGCAGGCCACGACATGGGACCCGGATGGCGCGAGCGTCACCAACCGCTTCATGCCTAGCCTCGCCCTTGACCGCACCGGCAACATGGCGATGGGCTACAGCGTGTCAAGCGCCGTCAATGAGCCGCTTGGAACGTCCCCAGCGACGAGCTGCACCACGTGCGTGAATACCTTCCCCTCCATCATGTATGCGGGCCGATTGGCTGGCGATCCGATCAATACCTTCAGTCAGACCGAGCAAACGTTCTTTACTGGAACGGCATCGCAGACCGGCACCACCCGCTGGGGCGACTACAGCGCAATGACGCTCGATCCGGACGGCTGTACGTTCTGGTATACCAATGAATACGCCAACCCGGCGGACCAGACTTTCAATCATCGCTGGCTGACGAAGTTCGGCTCGTTCGGCCCGTTCCCGGGCTGCACGCCGGTTGGAGCAGGCGGCACGGTATCAGGTACGGTTACGCTGTCTCCGGGCGGCACGCCGCTGGTGGGCGCGACCGTGATGCTCGGCAGCCGTTCCGCTACGACCGATGGCAGCGGTAACTACGCATTCACCCCGATCCCAGCCGGCACCTATCCCGGCATGACGGCAAGCTTCCCCGGCTGCACCTCGGGCGCAGCAAGCAACATCGTTGTGAGCGATTCGAGTACTACGACGCAGGACTTTGCGCTCACCGCCGCAGCAGGCAGCGCGTGCCTTACTGACACGACGCAAAGCGATTTCCTCGCCGGTGTTTCAACCAATCTGGATCTGAATACGAGCCCGGGCGACGTGACGCTTTCGAATGCGCCGGCGGTCGATCAGGCCAACACTGCCGGTACGACCACCGGCACGAGCGTCGCCACCACCCTCTGGGAAGCGCAAAGCTTTATCCCGGCCGTGACTGGCCAGCTCGCGAAGGTGGATGCGCAACTCTTCTGCTCAGGTTGCACTGGGACGACACCCAATCTCACGCTCTCCGTTCGTGCCACGAGCGGCGGTCTACCAACGGGCGCCGATCTTGCCAGCGCCACCATCCCAGGCTTTTCGAGCGGCACCGGCACGTACTACACCGTTACCTTCGGTTCACCGGCAACTCTGACTACTGGAGTGCAGTACGCGTTGGTCTTGCGTCCCGTGGCTGCCCCGTCAGTCGGTGGCTATTTCTGGATTCGCTCCAGCCCCAGCACCTATGCAAACGGTCAGCGCGCCTCCTCAGCGGATAACGGCGGGACTTGGACTGCCGATTCGACCAGAGACTTCAACTTCAAGGCGTACATGCAGAGCGGTTATGCGGCGTCAGGCGACATCGTCTCATCAACGAAGGACGCCAATCCCGCTACGAACTCGACCCCGCTGTGGACGACGTTGTCGTGGAACGCGACGACACCGGCGAACACTTCGCTGCAGTTCCAGGCGGCAGCGAGCAATTCGCCCGGCGGGCCGTTCAACTTCGTCGGCCCGGACGGCACCGCCGCAACGTTCTTCACGAGCAGTGGTGCCTCGCTGAGCCAGTTCAACGGTAAGCGCTATCTGCAGTACCGCTCGTATCTGGCCACGTCCAACAGCGCCGTGACACCAACGGTAAGCGACGTGACGGCGTGCTACGTGGATAACCCGCCGGCCGATCTTTCGATCACCAAGGACGACGGTGTCACCAGCGTCGTGCCCGGCGGCTCCCTTACCTATACGATCACCGCAAGCAACGCCGGCCCAGGCGATGCCACCGGTGCAACAGTCGTCGACACGTTCCCCGCCGGCCTGACCTGTTCCTCTTGGACGTGCTCGAGCCCGAATGGCGGCACCTGCACAGCCTCGGGCGCCGGAGACATCAGCGACACGGTCAACCTGCCCGCCGGCAGCGATGTCATCTACAGCGCAAGCTGTACGCTCGATACGGGCGCGACGCCAGGATCGAACCTGATCAACACGGCAACGATCACGCCATTGGCCACCGACGTCGTGGATCCCACGCCGGGCAACAATTCGGCAACCGATCAGGATACGGTCGCGAACAATGTCACAACGACTGCGCTGACGAGCGACACGAATCCAAGCGTGTTCGGTCAGACCGTGACCTTCACGGCTACCGTATCCGTCGACGCGCCCGGAGTGGGCACGCCGACCGGAACGGTGACCTTCAACGACGGTGGCTCAGCGATCGACGTCGAACCTGTGGTTGGCGGCGTTGCGACATTTGCAACTTCCGCGCTGGCGGTTGGCGATCACACGATCAGCGCCGACTACAGTGGCGACAGCACCGACGATGCTTCCAGCGGACAGTTAACCGGTAACCCACAAACGGTCGCCAAGGCCGATACCACGACTGCACTGGCTAGCGACACCAACCCAAGCACGTTCGGACAGAGCATCACCTTCACGGCTACGGTCAGCGCGACGGGACCGGGCGCTGGCACACCGACCGGCACGGTAACTTTCCTGGATGGCGCTACGCCGATCGGCAGCAGCCCATTGTCGGGCGGCGTCGCAACACTCGCGACCTCTGCGCTCGCAGCCGGTTCGCATACGATCAACGCGTCATACGCCGGCGATAGCGACTTCAACGGCAGCAGTGGCGCGTTGACCGGCAACCCGCAGGTCGTCAACAAAGCCGACACGACCACCTCGGTAACGAGCAATGCGAATCCCAGTGTGTTTGGCCAGAGCGTGACGTTCACGGCAACGATTGCCGCAGTTGCGCCCGGCAGCGGCACGCCGACAGGCACAGCCACGTTCTTCGATGGCGCAGCCTCAATCGGCACCGGCTCGGTTTCGGGTGGTGTGGCCACTTTCACGACCTTTGCACTTGCCATCGGTCCGCACACGATCACAGCTTCGTATGCCGGCAGCGGCAGCTTCAATGGTTCGAGCGGCCCGCTGGATACAAACCCGCAGACCGTGAATCAGGCTAGTACCACGACGACAGTGACGAGCAACCACAATCCGGCCGCGCTCGGTCAGGCGGTGACGTTCACGGCGAAAGTGAAGCCAGTAGCGCCCGGTAGCGGTACGCCTGGCGGCACGGTGACGTTCTTCGAGGACGCTACGCCGCTCGCCAGCAACGTGACATTGGACGCATTCGCACAGGCGCAACTCACGCTGAGCAATCTCAGCCTGGGCAGCCATAACATCAGCGTTGCGTATTCGGGCAGCTCGAAGTACACGAGTTCCAATTCGACCGTACTCGTGCAGACGATCAGTGGAGCGAGCCTGAGCCTGAGCGTCGACGATTCGCATCTCTACGCCCGCTACGGCATGGTGCTCGACTACCTCGTCACGCTGAGCAACAGCGGTAACGCCACGGCAACGAACGTCAGCGTGAGCAGCGCGGCTTCATCAGGACTCGACGTCGCCAACACGAACTGGATTTGTGTCGATGGCGGCGGCGGCGCGACGTGTACGGCGAGCGGTACTGGTGCATTTGCCGATACGGCAACCCTGCCGCCCAGCAGGTCACTGACCTGGCAGGTCAGTGTGCCAGTGTTCGTCGACGCAACTGATGACACTGTCAGTCTGTCGATCAGCGCGCCTGGTGCGGCCGATGCAACAGATGTCGATACACTCGTGATCTTCCGCAGCACTTTCGACGTGGCGAATGCGGACGGCACGGATGCGATCTGGGCGGCGCCGCAGATGGTCGGCGTGCTCAACAGCAACGCCAACCAGGTGTTCACCCTGCCGGCATCGCGTGGCAACGCCATCGAGGATGTGCTGGCGCTACGTAGCGGCGATGCGTTGACGCGTGTACAGAGCGTCACGCTTGGCACCGCGACGCTGGTACGCGTGCTGACGGATGTGAACGGGCAGCAGCACGCCAGCACTTGGGCGCGCGCTCGAGTCGGTGCGACGCTCGTCGTTGGCAATGCCACCATCAGCAGTGGACAGCATCTGATCCTGCTGGAAGGCGCGGAAAAATCGCTGGCCGCGCCGCTCGGGAATCCGGCCGAATAGCGGTCGGCGGCCGATAGCCATCGGCGCCAGAACCCGATCCGAACCCTCTCCTGCTTGCAGGAGAGGGTCAGGCAAAGAGCGAACTTCCCTTCACCTGCTGCGCAATTGCGCAGCAGCCTATTTTGCGGGTGAGAGAAATGCTCCAGCGCCCGCCAAAAAACGCGTCGTAGGCATCTGCAGAGAAACCGCGAATATGCCGACCTCCTGCAAGCAGCAGCGGCACACCGCCTTATACCGGTAGGCCCGCACCGGGCTGCTCGGCCATTCGACGAAGTGGAGGGTTTTTTCCACCTTGCCTTCGACCGGCGGATGATCGCGGTAGACGGTATTGCCGCCAGGGCCGATGGTTTTGTATTTCGTCTGCGCGTGCACGGCGCCAAGTCCCAATATCGCGGCAGCTGCGACTCGTCCGATTACCTGCATATTTCCCCCGTCGTGCGACGGGGGGATGACTGGCTCAGTTGGCTTGCCAGCTAATGCTGGCGTACAGCCTATTTGACCGTCACCGCGGCCACGAACGGCTTGATGCCCAGCGCCTCGTCGATCTCGCTCGGCGCATAGGCACGGTCGCCCTTGATCACGAGCGCGACCTTGCGCACATCGCTGATGTTCTTCGTCGGATCGCCATCGAACAGCACGAGGTCGGCGCGCTTGCCCTGCATCACGACACCGCGGTCGTCGAGCACGCGTGCGTACTTGGCGCCGTTGTAAGTCGCCACTTGGAGTGCCTGCGATGGTGTCAATCCGGCTTGAACGTACAGTTCCAGTTCGCGCTGCAGCGTGAACCCGGCGAGCGCATCGGTGCCGGCAACGAGCGGAATGCCGGCTTTGTACATGCGGCCGGTGAACTCGATCATTTTCGCGTAAGACTTCTCATAGCGCGCGGCGGTCGCGTCGTCCGGAATCTTCATGCTTCCCTGCAGGAAGCCGCGCTTGACGTCGGGCGGCATATTGTCGGCCACGGCCGCGTACACCTGCGACATGTCGCCGTCCTTCTGGCGGATGAAATCGAACGTCGACAACGTCGGGTCGATCACGGTTTTGTGCTGCACGAGTTCGGCGATGAAATCCTGTACCGGCTTGCTGTCGAAATCGAGGTCGGCGACCTTGTTCGCCGGCAGGTAAAAACGCTCGAGCGTGCGCGTGTCGGTCTTGTCGTCGACGAGGAAGTTCAGCAGCACCTGGTTGATGTGCTGGATCTCGTCGTAGCCCTGCTCCACCACCTCGTGCGCGCGCAGGAACGCAGGCACGTGCCCGCTCACGCGCATGCCTTTGCTGTGCGCGTACGCCGTCGTCTCCGGCAGGATCGCTTTCGGGAACGAATTGTAGATCTTGATCTGCGGATAGCCATGCTCGTGGTACCAGTCCACCGCGTGTTTGGCTTCGTCCAGCGTCTTGATCACGAAACCGCCATTTGCCGCGTTCGGGCTGAAGCCTTCGATGAATCCGGCCGGCACGATATGCGGCGCGAGCAAATTCCCCGCCTGTTCCTGGGCGATGATCTGCTGCAACGTGTCGTTGTTGTTACCCATATCGCGGATGGTCGTGATGCCGGCGGCCAGATGCAGCCCGCCTTCCCAGAAGCTCGTGTGCGCGTGCATGTCGAACAGCCCGGGCAGTAGCACGCGACCGTTCGCGTCGATCACATGGTCAGGCTTGCGCTTCTCGGCACCGGCGGGACTGATCGCGATGATGCGTCCGTCCTGCAGCAGCAGATCGCTGCCCGCGCCGAGGGTGGCTTTCTCGCTGTCGAACACGCGCGCATTCTTGACCAGCGTCGTGCCCGCGAGCGGATGTGCGAGGCGCTGCTGCAAAGCGACGAGCAGATCCTTCTCGGCGACCTTCTGCTGTTTCTCCAGCTCCGCGGCGTTGTTCTCCCAGCCTTCTTCGACGAGCTGCAGGAAACCCGGCACGATGAATGCGAACAGGCGCGGGTTCGCGTCCGTCGTCGCCCAGGCGAATGTCGGCGTGAAGCCGATGCCGGTCAGTGCGACCAGCTGCACCTTGCGCTTCTTGTCGCCGTTCGTCGCTTCGGAATCGACGAGCTTGCGCATGCTCAAAGTGCCGCTCGGGATCAGCGGCAGCTTGCCGTCGCTGCGCTTGGCCAGCGCTGCGATGGCCACGGAGAACGATTCGGGCGTGCCGCCGAGCGGCGTGTACAGCGCCGTGCCGAACACGCTCTGTTCGCCCTTGTCGGAGGTGGATTTCCACTGCGCCTTGTCGCCTTCACGCGTGAACGTCTCATTCACGTCGGCACCAAACGTGGAGGTACCGACGACGTGATAGCTGATGAAGGTGCCGTCCTTGCCGACCTTGAATTCCTCCTTCAGCTCCGGGCCGCGGCCGTTGTCCTTGAACAGGAATTCGACCTTGGTATTGCCGTCGCCGTCGCGCGTGACTGTCTGATGCCCGGCCTTGGTCGCGCCGCCGTTGACGAGCGCGATGTAATTCGTGGTTTCCTGCGCGAGTGCGCTGCTCGCGAACACGACCAGGCCCAGTGCGAAAATCGCTTTCATTCGATATCCCCGTATTGAGAGAAGGTCAAAACACCGCGAGCCTGACCGATTTCAAGGGCGCTGGCGCGTGACGGGAGTCATGGTCGCAAGCCGCTTGACTTGGGTGTTTATGCCAGTTGAATGGGTGTCGTGTGGCCGCCTTCGCGTAAGATAAGCCGCCCTAGGGGTGTCAGCACGAGAATTCCGGCCCGCGACGATTCGAAACGGCCGGTCTTGAGCATGCCGGCACGGACGACCGGCTGAATTCGGAAGCCTGGGCAATGAATGCGACGCTGCCTTCACCGCTTGAACTGGCCAAACAACGCCTCAGGGGTATCTATCTCAATGTCGTTGCGCTGATCTTCGGCCCGGCGCTGATCCTGATCGGGGTGAACGCGCTGCCGCCGCAGTGGCGTCCGGGCCTGGATTGGCCGATCAATGGCGAGCGTGCAGCGGCATCGGTCGAATCGATCCACTTGGCCATGCGCCATGTCGAGAACGATCCGCGCATCGATAATTTCGACACCAGTGCGCGCGTCACGCTGGCGTACAAGGATCGAGCCGGGACATTGCAGCATGCCACGCTCGCCGGGCCCTGGCTGCTGCAGGACGCGATGCAGTGGACAGGTGACGCCACGTGGAATTATTTGTCGGATATCGCGACCGGCATCGGCATGGGAGCAATCGGCGTCGACATGCCGCGCGATCTCGCCGCACAACTGGCGATCCCGCACGAGGAATTCGGGATCCTCGAACAGACCGCGGCAAATCTCGACCGGCCGCTGCGCTGGGTCGCAGTAGGCTGGATGGCAGCGCAGAAGGAACTTATCGTTCGCTACGATCCGAAGAACCCCGCGATCGCGATACCCGAATTCCTTATCGAGAGAGAATCGACGCGCCTGCACGGTGAGGGCCTATTGCGGGCACTTTCCTTCATCGTGGGATGCATCTTCGTTGGCGTGCTGGCCTGGCGCGTGCTGTCGTTTTCGAATCGCTGGTTGCGTGCCGGTGCGGTGGTATTCGTAGTCGGTACCGTTTTGCAGTGGTCCCCCTATGTCGGCCGCTTGGTGCGTTTCGTCGCCCCCGGGATCGACATGTGGACAGGCCTCAACATCGATGAAGTCGCTGCGGATCCGCTGGCGCCGTTTTACGATCCATTTCGCGCTGGTCCGCATTACTTTGCGATAAAGGATGTTCCGCCCTTGCAAGGTGTTGCGTGGACTCCTGACGAACTCAGCGCGCAGGCATTGACCAGATGGCTGCGCAAGTTACCGGTCGTCAAGGTTCGTGGCTCGCTGGAGGATGCGGAAAGCGCATTGACACAAGCGGCCAAGAATATGCTCCCAAATATCGACAACGACGAACTCAGAGCGATCGGCGGCGATCTGAAAGTGATTGCTCTGCGAAGATATTGGCCGGGAAGCGAGCACTACGCCGAACTGCGCGACGCGGTGCTGGCCGAGATCGATCGACGCAAAATCGATTAGCACCCGGGAGACAGCGGCTGGATCGCCGAATTTTTGCCGTTCTACCGGATGCATTCATTCATCCGACCAGCGCAACCGTCTTCACCTGCGCCCACACGCGACGACCCGGCGCCAATGCCAGTGCATCCCACGACCGGCGCGTTATGCGCGCGAGCAATGGCGCGCCGTTCGCGTCGAGCCGAACCAGCACTTGTGCAGCATGTTCGGTTTGCGCCATCTCGACGACGATCACGGGAATGATGTTGAGAATGCTGGTTCCACTCTGCCGCTCCAAGGTGAGGCTCACGTCGCGCGCTTCGATGCGGCAGCGAACTTTGCCTGCGACTGGCTCCCGGCGCTGAGGGACATACAGCGTGCCGCCAGCAAAATCCAGGCGCATGATGTGATCCGCGCTGTCGTGTCCCGCGAATGTCGTCTCGACTACGACGCCAGCGTTGTCGGCAAATGCTGCCGGAAGATCCAGACGCGCAATGGTTTCCTGCAACGGTCCGCTGGCAACGACGGTGCCGCGATCCAGCAGGACCAGATGATCGGCGAGTCGCGCGACTTCGTCCGGTATGTGGCTGACGTAGATCGAAGGAATCTTCAGCTCGTCGTGCAGACGTTCCAGATACGGAAGGATTTCCGCCTTGCGCCGAAGATCCAGCGACGCCAGCGGTTCATCGAGCAACAGCAGCTTCGGCTGCACCAGCAACGCTCGCGCGATTGCAACACGTTGGCGTTCGCCGCCCGACAAGCGCTCCGGATGACGTTTGAGAAACGGGCCTATTCCGAGCAGCTCGACGATGCGCTCGAATTCGGTGTTGTCCGCGACGGTGCCCCTGCGACGCAATCCATATTCGAGATTGGCGCGAACATCCAGGTGCGCGAACAAACTCGGTTCCTGAAAAACATAGCCGAGCGCGCGTCGATGGGTGGGCAGGAATATGCTTTTGGCATCGTCCTGCCAGACCTCGCCGCCGACCGAGACATAGCCGGATTGCGCGCGTTCCAGACCGGCGATCGCGCGCAGGCACGTCGTCTTGCCCGACCCCGAAGGGCCGAAGAAAGCAGTGATACCACGACCCGGCAGGCGCAAGTCCACATCCAGGCGGAATTCCGCATAGGCAATCGCAAAACGCGCTTCGATGTCCGGCGCCATGGGTTAATCGACCTTGCGCAATGGCTTGAGCGCATTGATCCCGAGCAGCGCCGCGAACGCGAACAGCAGCAGGAACGCCGATATCCAGTGCGCCTGTCCGTACTCGAATGCTTCGACGTGGTCGTAAACCAGCACGGAGGCCACTCGGGTTTGGCCGGGGATGTTGCCGCCGATCATCAGCACCACGCCGAATTCGCCGACGGTGTGTGCAAAGCCGAGAATCGCGCCTGCAATGAAGCCGGGCCTGGCGAGCGGGACGGCGACAGAAAAGAATCGGTCGAGCGGGCCCGCGCGTAACGTCGCTGCCACTTCCAACGGTCTGTCGCCGATGGCCTCGAACGCATTCTGCAGTGGCTGGATCATGAACGGCATCGAATACAACACCGAGGCGACGACGAGACCGGAAAAAGTAAACGGCAGCAGCCCCAGACCGAGGGCCTGCGTCAACGCACCTATCGGGCCATACGGCCCCATCGCCACCAGGAAGTAGAAACCCAGTACGGTCGGCGGCAGAACCAGTGGCAGCGCAACGACCGCCGCCAGCGCCCACTTCGCCCGCGACCGCGTGCGCGCCAGCCACCATGCGATCGGCGTGGCGATCAACAGCAGCAGAACGGTGACGACCGATGCCAGCTCCAGCGTCAACCAGAGGGCGGCAAGGTCACCGCTCGACAGGATGCTGCTCACACTCAGGGTCCGCTTGCCGAAACGGGTAACGCAAATCCGTAACTTGCCATGCGCTGCCGTGTCGTGCGCAAGCCTATGTAGTCGGCAAAGGTCTTCGCCAACATGTTGCCGGCCGCCCGCTTGGTAATGATGAAGCCTTGTTCGATCGGTTTGTGCAGGTTGTCCGGAATCAGGCTGTAAGTACCTTTCCCAGCCATCTCTGGGCTCAACACCAGTGAGAAAGCGAGGATGCCGACTTGCGCGTTGCCCGATTGGACGAACTGTGCGGTCTGGGCGATGTTTTCGCCGAATACCAGTTTGGGTTCGACCTTCTCCCAGACTCCGCTGGCACGCAGCGCTTCTTCGGCACGCTTGCCGTAGGGCGCATGCTGCGGGTTTGCGATCGCGACCTTCGTGATATCGGAGCGCGTCAGATCGCCAAGGCGCAGTTTCGTGGCATCCAATGTCGGGCTCCATAGCACGATGCGGCCGATCGCGTAGCGTTCGACGTCGGACGATGCGAATCCGGCTCTGACGAGTTCGCGCGGAAATTCGATATCGGCAGAAAAGTACAGGTCGAACGGCGCGCCCTGTTCGATTTGCGTCTTGAAATTTCCCGATGAACCGTAGGTGACGTCGATGTCCGCACCGGCGTGTGTCTTCTTGAAGTCGGCCACTATTTCGTCGAAGCAGTACTTGAGATCGGCCGCTGCAGCAATCGTCAGCTTGTCCGCGGCAAGCGCCGGCGATGTGACCGCGACTATCAGCGCGAAGCCGATGAACCTGAAGACATTCATGAACGTACTCCGTAAGAGCTGGCGTGGATGCGCATATCCATATGCGCTGTAGCAGCTTGACTATAGCGAAATTCGCATCTCATACTTGCATCAAGAGTGTGCAGCATATTTTGTCAGCGTTGCGAGTTCGCGTGCTGCCGAGACACGCACTTTATTCTGCAGGCTGCGATACGCTTTTGCCGCGCGTTTTCCGCATTCGGTGAGATTGGCTCCGCCGCCGCGCGCTCCGCCCGCAATTGTTTCGACAACAGGCTGACCGAACGACCGGTTCATATCATCCACCAAGTGCCAGGCGCGTTTGTAGCTCATGCGCATCTGCCGCGCGGCAGCTGATATGGAGCCGGTGTCGGCAATTCGTTCGAGCAACTCGGCTTTGCCGGGTCCGAAGGCGAATCCCGGGGCAAGATTGATACGCAGATGGATCTGCGGAAAAACGGGGCTGGATCTCATGGACGGCAGTTGTGCTCGGGGATCTGCAGCGGATTGTAGTCAGAGTTGCATGCGCAGGAAGAAGAATGAATCACTCGCGTTGCTTTCACGTTCCGGATGTAAAGCTGGTCTTGTTCGCGCTGCTCACGTGCGCATCCCATGCCTCCCGCGCTTACGACTTTGAGGACTGGCCCGTGCACCATACGTTTGACGATGGCACCGATGTCGCCGTGCTGGGTGTCTATCGCTACGACATCAATGATTTCAGCAACGACAGGCTGCCGAGCGGCAAACAAGAGTTCACAGATTCGCACACGAATCGGCGCAAGGAGCTGGGACTAACGCTGAAAAAGAAAGGAGTCTACGACGCGATCGTCGACTTCGAATATCAGGGCCGGACGTGGCTGGACACATTCCTGCGCCTGCAATCGAAGGCTTTTCTGGGTGCCGACTATGGCGCGCTCCGCTTTGGCTACTCGAAGACACCGGTTGCATTTGAAGGCGTCACGTCCACGAAGGCCGACAGCTTTCTTGAGCTGTCATTGCCAGCGGCCGCGGTCTTCGAAGGCCGGCGTACCGGCATCGATTGGGCATTCGAACGGTCAGCCTACATCGTCAACCTCGGTTACTACTGGGGGCAGGATCTGCCCGGTGATAACGACGGCACGACATTAGCGGGCCGGGTCGCCTGGACGCCGCGCAAACAGGATGCCGACATCATCCATCTGGGCATTTCGGCATCGCGTGAAAATCGCGACAGCACGACGGATGGCCGCGGCATCGTCCATGCGCCGGGCGTTCGCCTCAGCACGACTCCCGAGGCAGGCCTGACGCCAGTGCGCCTCATTGACACGGCTTCGTTGACCAATGCCAACCACGTCCAGCGCACCGGACTCGAAGCCCTCTGGATCGATGGTCCCTGGTCCGTGCAGGGTGAAGATCTGCGCGAGAGCGTTTCACGATACGGCGGCAAGCACGACTTCACCGCGCGCGGCTTTTATGTCTTCGGCAGCTGGGTGCTCAGCGGAGAATCGCGCCCCTATGCCGGCGGCAACGTAGGCGATATCAAGCCGAACGGCCCTTGGGGCGCGTGGGAAGTGCTGTTGCGCTACAGCGAACTCGATCTCAACGACGGGTCGATCCAGGGCGGCGCGGAACACGACTGGACGCTCGGCGCCAACTGGTATCTCACTCAGCACTTCAAGTTCCAGGCAAATTACATCTGGGCCAAGAGCGACAAGGGCAATCTGTCGATCGATCCGCGCATCTTCGAACTGCGTACGCAGATCTATTTCTAGCCAGACCGTTGCTCGACCGCATAGACGTCATACCCAGGCGGAACGTCTCCGGCACACCAGCGTAAGATCAGAAAATGCCCGTGCACAGCGCTGGAATCCTGCTGTACAAACGTATCGGTGATTCGTTGTTCGTGCTGCTCGCGCATCCCGGCGGACCGTTCTGGCGCGGTCGCGATTTCGGCGCGTGGACGATTCCCAAAGGCGAATACGCCGACGCTGAAGATGGGCTCGTCGCCGCGCGCCGAGAATTCCGCGAGGAGCTCGGCATCGATCCGCCAAGCGCACTGTTGCCACTTGGCGAGATCAGGCAGAAGTCCGGCAAGCACGTCACGGCGTTTGCCGGCGAAGGCGATTTTGATCCAGCGCAATTGCGCAGCAATATGTTCGAAATCGAATGGCCGCCGCGCAGCGGACGCCGTGCGGCGTTTCCGGAAATCGATCAAGTCGCGTGGTTCACGCTCGATGAAGCGCGCACCAAGATACTACCCGCCCAAGCCGAGCTGTTGACGCGGCTCGAAGCAGCCCTGCGCTGATTTCTCGCCCTACCCCGCGGCTGCTTTCGCGCGCGCGGGCAAGCGCCAGCCCGGCCTCGGAAAATGACAGGTGTAGCCGCTCGGATAGCGCTGCAGATAATCCTGATGCTCGGACTCGGCTTCCCAGAACGCGCCGGCCGGTTCCACTTCGGTGACGACCTTGCCGGGCCACAATCCCGATGCGTCGACGTCGGCAATCGTGTCTTCCGCGACGCGTTCCTGTTCCGGCGACGTGTAGTAGATCGCCGAACGATAGCTCATGCCAATGTCGTTGCCCTGCCGGTTCGTCGTCGTCGGATCGTGGATCTGGAAAAACAGTTCCAGCAGCTGGCGATAGCTCAACCGTGCCGGATCGAAGGTCACTTCGATCGCTTCGGCGTGCGTGCCGTGGTTGCGGTACGTCGCATTCGGCATGTCGCCTCCGGAATAGCCTACGCGCGTGGAGATCACGCCCGGCACGTTGCGGATCAGCTCCTGCATGCCCCAGAAACAGCCCCCGGCAAGAATCGCACGTTCGCTATTCATTGCACATCCTCCACTTGATCCAGGTAGGCGCCGTAGCCCTGCGCTTCCATTTCCGTGCGCGCGACGAAACGCAGCGATGCCGAGTTGATGCAGTAGCGCAGTCCGCCGCGATCGCGCGGACCGTCCTCGAACACATGGCCGAGATGGCTGTCGCCGTGCGCCGAGCGCACTTCAGTACGCGTCATGCCATGTGTCGCATCGCTGAGTTCTTTCACGTTCGCCGGCTCGATCGGCTTGGTGAAACTCGGCCAGCCACAGCCTGAGTCGAATTTGTCGGATGAGGCGAACAGCGGCTCACCGGAGACGATATCGACATAAATTCCGGATTCCTTGTTATGCAGCAGTGCACCGCTGCCGGGGCGTTCAGTGGCGTTTTGCTGGGTGACGCGATACTGCTCGGGCGTCAGCGCTGCAACGGCCTCGGAGGTTTTGCGATAGGCGTTCATGAGAGCCCTCACTCAAGAATGGGTGTCTGCTGAAATTGGGATGGAGTCGCCGGTTTTCCACGGCACCGCTGCCTTGGCGGCAGCGGAAACGCCTTCCCATACGATGAGACGTGCAACTGGCGGGTTTCCTTACCGACAGCGCGCTCAATCGACCAGCGCCGCTTCCTCGCGTCCCTGTTGGCGGATCAGCGCTTCATGGCGGGCATCCTCGATCGACGCCATCACCGCGCGCACGTCGGCGCTACGTTCATCAAAGACGAACTGCCCGGTCAATTCGGAGTCCGGCTGCAACTCGCTTCTTTCGTACAACGCCCACATCTCTTCGCCGAAATGCGTGTGGCTGAGCTCGGCGGCGAAGCGGCCGAGGCTGTCGCGCAGGTTGTGCACATCGCGCAGCAACATGGCGCGTGCGGCATTGTTGCCGGCAGCGCTGACGACTTGTGGCAAGTCGATGATCACGGGGCCGCGCTGCGCGACCAACACATTGTATTCGGATAAATCGCCGTGAATCAGCCCCTGGCACAGCATGCGTACCACGTCGCGGATCAATTCATCGTGAAACAGGCGCGCCTGCTCCGCCGTGAGCTCCACTTCGCCCAGACGCGGCGCGCTATGGCCGTGGGCATCGGTAACCAGCTCCATCAGCAACACGCCGTGAAAATGGCCGCGCGGCCGCGGCACGCGTACGCCGGCCGCAGCCAGGCGGTAGAGTGCATCGACCTCGGTATTCTTCCATTCGGTTTCCTGTTCGCGTCGACCGAACTTGGTGGCTTTGCCGATCGCCCGCGCCTGGCGACTGCCGCGGAACTTGCGGCCTTCCTGATATTGCACGCGCGCCTGAAAGCTGCGCTGCGCCAGGTCTTTGTATACTTTTGCGCAAAGTATGTCACCGCCCGAGCGCACGACGTAGACCGACGCTTCCTTGCCACTCTTGAGCGGCCGCAGCACTTCGTCGATCACGCCGTCGTCGATCAGCGGCTGCAGGCCTTTGGGGGTTTTCATCAAATCGCAAGGAACACAAAAGGGCGCGTATTATCCTCTTAACGGCGCCAATCGCGAAATCCGAGCGGATACGGGGTGCGCCGTCATTTCTTCAGCAACGCCCTGAGCCCGGAAAACGGGTTGCTGGTCGCGGCGGCGGTCGCGTTCTCGGCACCCGCAGCGCCGCCGACGTTATCGATGTAGCGCGAGTGTTCGTTGTCGTGGCAATACACGCACAGCAGCTCCCAATTGCTGCCATCCGGCGGGTTGTAGTCGTGGTCGTGATTGCGGTGGTGCACCGTCAATTCCTGCAGATTCGCGCGCGTGAACTCGCGCGCGCAACGGCCACATATCCACGGATACATTTTCAGCGCCCGTTCGCGATAACCCTGTTCGCGCTGCTCGGCTTCGCGCCGTGCCTGCGCAACGACGCGATCGAGCTTGGCATTGTTCAGCGGTGGCTTGTTGGACGTCATGGTTCAGGGGTATGTGTAGCCGTGAAAAAGCGCCGCCTGTCAGGCTGACTTGGCTTGCCGCTCCGGCATGCCGACCGATTGCCAGACTAGCATCAGCAGTTCCGCCCCGGATTTGATCGCCAAGTAGATCGAACTCCAGACGACCGCCTTGTGCGCCGCATCTCCGGATCCCGACAGCATAGCCGCCGCAACCGGCGCGACGATCGCGGTAATGAACTTCGACGAGGCGGCCATGGCCACACCCGTCACGAACGGCCCGCCGACGCGGCGCCAGCGCATCAAGTCATTGATCGATCCGGAACCCGCGAAGGCAATACTGGCCAACAACGGCCACAGGATGTGCAACTCGCCGAGTACCGCGAGAGGATTGCCTGCATGCACCAACTCATCGATCGGTCCGCGATCCGGCACGCATACCCAGGCGATACCGAGCAGGAAAGCCGAAAACGCCACGATCACCGTGATACGCGTGATCAGCGGTACGTCGGGACTGCCGACACGCAGCTGTTTCGGCACCGGGATCAGCGCCGTGTTGGCAATAGCGCTCCACGCAACCAATTCCAGCACGCCGAAGAGAGCGAACCCGATCGGGGATCCCTGGTCATGCAGCAGCAGATAAAGCAGATAGGCGTTGGTGGCGAGAATCGTCAGCGCCTGATAGGCCGCGCTGAACAGCGGCAATTTTGGGAAACGTTCGCGCAGCGCAGCCATCTCGGCGGCTTCGGACATTGCCATATTTCGACCTCCCCGGCGGAAAACCCGAGGCGGAGCTTCGCACTACCGGCGCCACGTCGCAAGATTCACGACAGACCCGGACGGCGGGTAAGCCCACACTTCAGCAACTTGTCGTGTGCCGCTATTCGCTGATGCGCCTAACGCAGCGGCGCGACGCGCGTTCCCGTCGAAGCGAGGGCTTCCGTGAGCACGCCGATGAACTCGTCCGAACTGATCGGGCTGCTAACGATTGCGGTCGCCTTCAAATTCGACAAGCTGCGGTCTGCGTTTATCTCGAAGCGCAATTGCGGAAACGCGCTTTCCAGTATCCGGATTGCCGATTCGGCACGCGTTGCCGCGAAGTGTCCGGGCCCTTTGAACACGCCTGCGTTGGCCGGATCATCAATGATATCGAGCGTGATTTGTTCCATTGCGCACCTTGAATGAACGTAGCCGGACAGTGCGCCTGCCTACGTGAACAGTCTATTAGTGCTGCGGCGACGCAGATATTGACTTCCCGGCGCCGGACTGTTCTCACCATATCACGTCGTCCTCAAGCACTTTGAGTGCCTCGAAGTGAGCCGCGGACAAGTTTGTTGCGTCCCCCACGCGCCACTGCGCGTCCAAAGGATGAGTCTGCTTATTCTTCGCGGGGACATGACATTGATCCAATTTCGGCACGGCTGGCATCGATCCCATCGGGCCGCGTGTTGCCTGCTGCTGCTCGCCGTCGCCAGGGCGTGCGCGGACGAAATACCGGTCCCGGCCGCGCAACAGGCGCAACCCGAGCGCGGAGTCGAACTCACTGAAATCTCTGTGCAGGCACCCGAGCCGAAATTTGTCGCGCCGACCCGCCGCGATCGCATCGGCCGCATTTGGGCGCCGGTATTGATCGACGGCAAGGGGCCGTATCGGCTCGTGCTCGACACCGGTGCGAACCATTCCGCCGTGACCGAACACACGGCGCAGAGTCTCGGCACCTCGACATCCACCGACGCCCCGGCACGGGTCACCGGCTTCACCGGTTCGGCAATGGTGCCGACCATCCATGCCAGCAGCATCGACATCGGCGCCTTCGCGCTCGGCCCCGCAGACCTGCCGGTGCTCTCCGATGTATTCGGCGGTGCCGAAGGCGTGCTTTCGCTCAGCGACCTGAAAAACGAGCGCGTCTTCGCCGACTTCGCGCACGATCGGCTGGAAATCGCTCCATCGCAGCGCGAGCGCGCAGCCAAAGGTTTCGCCGTCGTACCGCTGCACATGGCGGGGGGACTGCCCATGGCCGAAATCCTCGTCGGCGGCGTACCCACCAGGGCGATCATCGATACCGGCGCCCAGTCTTCCGTCGGCAACCTCGCGTTACGCAAAGCGCTCGCGCGGCAAACCCCGCGCAAGACTTCGCGGGAGGAGATCATCGGCGTCACCCTGGAGGCGCAAAGCGGCGACAGCATGCCGTCGCCCGACATACAGCTTGGTCATCTGACCATCCACGGCATGACCGTCGTATTCGGCGACATGTATCTGTTCCAGCACTGGAACCTCACGCGCGAGCCGACGCTTGCCATCGGCATGGACTTGCTCGGCTCGTTCGACGTGATGATCATCGACTACGCACGGCGCGAAATGCAGCTGCAGCTGCGTCCGCGCGAAGCATCGCGTTAGCACCCAACGCTCCTGGCACGCCACGGCTACGCATGCCATGTCGCTAAGCTTTTCGCCGCAACGCCTGGTTGACCACTTTGCGGATCAGGCTCGGGTAGGTGATGCCGGCCTTCAGCGCCGACTGCGCCAGTTCATCGTCCTTGGCGATGCAGGGATTGGCGTTGGGCTCGATCACGTAGACGTTGCCGGCTGCGGTCACGCGCAGGTCGAAGCGCGCATAGCTGCGGATGTTAAGCGCGCGATAGGCACGCTTGCACACGTCGTCGATGTGCTTCTGCAGTTCGGGTTCCAACGTTTTGGCGAGATGATTCTTGATGCCCCAGCGCTTGCGATAGTTGTCGTCCCACTTGGCCTTGTAGGTGGCGATGCGCGGTTCGTCCTCCGCCATCTGGCCGAACGTCATCTCGCGCGCGGGCAATACGCGCAGCGCATGGTCGCCTATGATGCTGACGTAGAGTTCGCGCCCGTCGATGTATTCTTCGGCGATCGCATCCAGGTTCATGCGCTCGTGGATCATCCCTATGCGCGCAAGAAACCCCGCTTCGTCGTCGACGATCGAAGCCTGCGAAATGCCGCGCGACGCTTCTTCCGTCAACGGCTTGATGATGCACGGCAATTTCAGCGTCTTCGGCAGCCACACTTTGTGGCCGCGGTAATACGCATGGAAGCGCGGCGTGCGCACCCGGTGGAAGCGCAGGATCTTCTTGCATAGACCCTTGTCGTTGCACAGAAACAGCGCACTGGAACTCGCGCCGGTGCATGGGACGCCGAGCAATTCCATGGTCGCAACGATGTTCTTGTCCCAATGCGGCGCATTGCGGAAGGTTTCACAGAGGTTGAAGATCACGTCCGGCTTGATGTCGCGGACCGCGTCCAGCAGCGGTCTTATGTCGTCATACAGGCTCAGGCGATGCACCTCGTAGCCGCATTCGAGCAGCGCCTGATACACATCGTTCTCGGTATAGCTGCCGTCCGGATCGGCGAACTCCGCGGCAAAGTCGTAGTCGGGCTTCACCGCATACGGCAAGTCGAAGATCATCAACACGCGCGTCGACATGTGCTAAAGCTCCCCGCGCAACCGCGTCGTGTAACGGTAGTTCATCATCAGCGTCGTCAGATAAGTCGCCAGCTGCAGCACGGCTACCGTGTCGGGTTCAGCGCTGACCAGACGCAACGCGCGACTGCGCTGGAGCACCGCCTGGTAGACCTCATTGACCATGAAGCGGCGCTCGCCGGTCCAGTTCGCCACCGTGGTCAGCAGCTCTTTGCGATGCAGCTGCAACAGTTTCGCGACCGGTTGCCGCGTCTCCCCTTCGACCTTGCCCTCACTGAACATGCGCAACAGATTGGCATCGTGAAATTCCGGGAAGTCCTCGGCTTCGACGGCGCGACGCTTCTGGTAATAGCGCTTGAGCGTGCTGCGGATCGTCGCGGCCTTCCACAACTGGCGGCCCGTCGCACGCAACGGCGGCCTGCCGGCGATGCTTGCCATCAGTTTGTCGACGAATAGCAGCTTGTCGAGCGCCTTCCAACCGGCATATTTGCTGCGCCAGTCCAGGCCCGGCGTCAGCCATACCGCGAACGTCTCGACGAAGTCTTCGTCCGGATGGTATTGCGCGTAGTAGTAATCGAGGTGGCGAACAAAACTCTTGCTGTACGGCCGGAAACGATAGGTTTCGCCGTAGGTTTCGGAGGGATGACCGAACACGCGCTGCCAACTGCGCTTGCGATTGAGATCATAGGCGTAGGTGAGCGCATGACCGCATTCGTGACGCAGCAGTTTCATGCACCAATCGTGATTGTCGCCCTCGGCCTCGAGCAGCATTTTCTTCTGCAGCTTGCATAAGCGCGGATGGGCCAGATAAAACGGGATGCCGATCACCGGCTCGTTCTCCGGCGTCAACCATTCGTCGGCGAGATAGCAGCGGGGCTGGAACAGGATGTCGCGCGCCTTGAGCTCAGCGTAGAGCTGCGCGATGCATGCCTCCAGCCACGTGCCTTCGACCCGCAGCGGCAGCTCCGACAGACGCAGGTCGAGCAGTTCCTCTTCGGGAATCGTTGCCAGATCGATTGGCGCTTTTGCGGCCGGATCGCCAGTCACGCTCGCGTACCCTTCTTTATGGACATTCAAAAGCCCAGTCTCAGCGGACGCGAGAAGTGTACCCTGCCCAACGGTCGAGGTGATGTTCGCAAGCCCTGCCCGGCGACGTTGGCATTGATATGAGGATTCCGCCCACGGAATGGGCAAGCCCGCAGCTTTGGGAATGCAATGGACGTCACCGCGCCTCCACTTCGGTTGTCAACTGCATTGCGGTTGAAATTTCTTCTCACCCTATCGTTTGCGCTGACTGTGCTGGCCCAGCCAGCCGTTGCCGGGGCGCCAGCGCCGGACATGACGATTTTCGTTGGCAATAGCCCGGCGACGTTCAAACAGGGCGACGTCGGCGATAGCTACCTCGTCACCGCATCGAATTCAGGCAGCAAGGCTTCGACCGGCACCGTGACCGTCGTCAACTCAGTGTCGAGCGGCTTGACCGTCACCAACATCGCCGGCAGCGGCTGGAGCTGCACGCTCGGCACGCCATCGACCTGCACGCGCAGTGACGCGCTGGCGGCAAACACCAACTACCCGGTCATCACGGTAACGGTGAATGTGGCCAGCAGCGCACCAGCAACTGTGACCGACACCGCCACGGTGTCGGGTGGCGGTGAGTCGAACACCGGCAACGACAGTTCCAGTGATCCCACGAGCGTTACCCAACTGGTGCCGGACCTCTCTGTCGACATCTTCAACAGCGGCACGTGGAGCGAAGGCGACGTCGGCGACGTCTACAACATCCGTGTCGACAACTCCAATATCACGGGCGCTTCCACCGATGGTTCCACCGTCACGGTCGTCGCGACGGTGACCTCGGGCCTCACGGCGACCGCGATCGGCGGCACGGGCTGGGCCTGTGCCCTGGCCACCTTGACCTGCACGCGCAACGACGTGCTGCCAAACCTCACCACCTATCCATGGATCAACCTGACAGTGAACGTGGCGCGGAATGCCACTACGCCGCAGACCGGTTCGGCGACCGTCTCCGGCGGCGGCGACACGAACACGGCCAACAACAGTTGGGCTGATGTCACCACCATCGTGCAGAAGCCGGACCTCGCAATCGCCAAGTCCCACGCCGGGATCTGGAATCTGGGCGCTACCGGGAAGACCTACACCATCACCGTGTCCAACGATGGGGGTATTGCGACAGACGGTTCCACTGTCACGGTGGTGGACTCGCTGCCCACAGGACTGACGGCAACGGCCATATCGGGTACGGGCTGGAGCTGCACGCTGGGTACGCTGACCTGCACACGCAGCGACGTGCTCGCCAATGCGGCGAGCTACGCGCCGATTACCGTGACCGTGGATGTGGCAAACAATGCGCCGGCGAACATCACGAACACAGCGACCGTTGCAGGCGGCGGCGAGACCTACACAGCCAACGATAGCGCGAGCGATCCCACCAAGACGCTGCAGGCCGACTTGGTGCTGACGAAGACGCATGGCGGAATCTGGAACCCGGGCGACGTGGGCAAGACCTACTCCCTGACAGTGTCCAATGCCGGCGCCGCCGCAACAAACGGGTCCGTCGTTACGGTCGTGGATACATTGCCTGTCGGCCTCACCGCGACGGCCATGGCGGGCACTGGTTGGAGCTGCACGTTGGGTACGCTGACCTGCACGCGCAGCGATGTGTTGGCGGCGAATGCCAGCTACCCGAGCATCACGCTGACCGTGGATGTGGCGAACAATGCAAAAGCCCTGGTGACGAATACGGCGACGGTAGCCGGCGGTGGTGAACTCGATACGTCAAACGACGGCGCGAGCGATGACACTACGATCAACGAAGCCGACCTGACTATCTCCATGTTCCGCGGAACTCCTTTGAGCCAGGGTCAAGGCTTTGCGAGCTATTTTCTAAACGTCAAGAACGTCGGCACCGCCCCCAGCAACGGCCAAGTGACCGTTGTCGATGCGCTGCCGAGCGGCTTGACCGCCACCAACATCAATGGCTCCGGCTGGACCTGTACGCTAGCCACGCTGACCTGTACGCGCAGTGATGCGCTACCTGGCGGTGCCGGCTATCCCGGCATCAACCTGTTCGTGAGCGTGGATCACGATGCACCGCCGAGCGTGACGAATACGGCCACGGTAGCGGGCGGCGGCGAGATCGACACGACCAACGACAGTGCGAGCGATACCGCCTCGGTTACGCAAAAGCCGGACCTGTCGATCGACAGTTCGCATAGCGGAATCTGGCACCAGGGTGACGTCGGCAGAACGTATACCCTGAACATATCCAACGTCGGGTTTGCAGATACGACCGCGACTACCGTCACCGTCGTCGACACGCCGCCCACTGGACTGTCCGCCACCGCGATCGCCGGCACGGGCTGGACGTGTACCCTTGGCACCGTGACCTGCACGCGGACCGATGTGCTGACCATCGGCTCGAGTTATCCAGGGATTACGGTGACCGTGGACGTGGCGAGCAACGCCGCCGCAAGCGTCATGAATACGGCCACGGTAGCGGGCGGCGGCGAAATCAATGCCGCCAACGACAGCGCGAGCGATCCCACGACCATCTCGTCGGCGGGACCGGGAATAGACCTAACCATCCAGGCGAATGATGGAACGAACGGCAAGGCATTTTTCGCCGGCGGTCAAATTGCCGGCTATACGATCACGGTGCAGAACATCGGCACCACGGATGCGCACAATGCCAGCGTCCAAGACTTGTTGCCGACGAACCTGTTCGGTGCCAGTTGGACATGCGACGTTGCGGCCGGGGCGACCTGCACGGCAAGCGGCAGCGGCGACATCACCGATACCGTGAACATCCCGCAAGGCGCCAACGTGACGTATCACCTCACGGCGACGGTCCAAGCCCTTCCCGAATCTGCGGTGACCAATACCGCGACCGTTGCAACCGCAGGCGGCGAAGTCGATGTCAATCCCAGCAATAACAGCGCGAGCACGATTACCCCGGTAGGTATTTTCGCAGATGGTTTCGAAGGTCCCTAAGCTGTTTCACGACTGGCGGCAGCTTTGGCGATCGCGGCAGCAATGGAGCGGTGCTGAACCCTTCGCGATGCAAAAACGCCTAGCTGCTGCTCTCTCCGGGCTTTCGCAACTTTTCTTTTGGCGCTGACTAAAACGAGTCCGGAGCCGGCACTTCCAGGGGCGGCTCGGAATCATCGCAGCCTTTGCGGATGCGCTCGCGCGCTTCGTAGTAGCGGCTATAGCGGTCGCGCAGCGTCAGCTCCTGCAGACGATCTCCCACGCGCAGACCCTTATTTTTCACGATGCGCGCTTGCAGCGATTGCAGATAGACCGCAATCGCGTGCGACGCGAGACCCAAGTCCTGCGCTTTCTGGCTCATTTACCGACCCTTAGTGCTCGAATCGAAAAAGCTTAGCACGAGGCCAGACACCGGCAAGCGCCGCATCGCTCAATACTCGAAAACCGGACCGGAAGATCCGATCACCGGCCGCATCTTCGAGGCTGGATTTCAGCATCGGTCAGCGCGCGATCGAAGACGGCGACTCCGTCGATCGCACCAGGAAACCAGTCTCACGCCGTGCTGTAGGAGATCGATAACGGCACGATATTCGCGCTGCGCTGGACTCCAACGGACGCGGCTTCCGAATATTCACCGCGTTTCGGTGGCAGACAGCTTGCGGCAACTATCCTTCACGGCGGGCAAAAGAGGACGACGCCATGTCTGCCGAAACCAAAACCGCGTTGGAGCACGTCAATGACGTTCTGGCGCAGCTCAAGGAAATGCGCCACTACGCGAAGAACAACGTCGAGAGCCTCACGGCGCAATGGCTGCTGTTCGACGGCGAGTTGAAGAAGCTCAAACAGACCGAAGCCATCGAAGCGCTGATGACGCGGCAAAGCGAATTGCATGATGCAATCGAAACCGAGATCACTGCGCTCGAGGAACTGGCGGTGAAACTGCAGCCGCCGCCGGAGGAAACTGCAACTGCGGCTTAGACGCTACGCTGGTCCGATCCTCAGCCGACGGCTTTGTTCACCAGTGCGCTGATCCTCGCCTCTTCCGCGGCGTTCAACTCCTTCAGCGCGAAAGCGACTGGCCACATGACGCCATCGTCGAGCCTTGCCGTGGCACTGAAGCCAAGCGTCGCATAGCGGGTATTGAACTTCTGCGCGCTCTGGAAAAAGCACACGACCTTGTCGTCTTGAGCGTACGCAGGCATGCCATACCAGGTTTTCGGCGATAGAACCGGCGCGCTGGCTTTGACGATCGCATGAATCCGTTTCGCCAACGCGCGATCCGGTTCTTTCATTGCGGCAATCGCTCTGAGCACTTGGGTTTCCCCTTCGGCTCTGCTCTTGCTCGCGCGCGCTTCCGCCTTCAGTTCCTGCGCGCGCGCCTTCATCGCCTCGCGCTCCTCGGCCGTGAATCCCTTGGATGCTTTGCTGCCCGTGCTGCCGGCGGCCTTACGGGCCCTTTTCTTCGCGGGTTGGCTCATGGAAACTCCTTTCATTGAGTCGGGCTTTCGGCGATGACGTGTTGAGGATGATAGCGACAACGAAATCAGACCGCCTTCTGACACCCCCTTTGCTCGAAGTTCTCTGATGCGATTTTTGGAGTTAGCCGCGACGACTTGGGCGAAGCTCGTCCCGATGCGCGTGTGCTAAAGTTGATAGGCAGCGATGTCCGCTCGCAGTGCGAGCGACAGTTCGACGCAGGGACCTCTCACATGGCGACCATCCGCCTGATCGGTTTGCCGACGGACGCAAACAGCAGTTTCCTGCGCGGCCCCGCCAAGGCGCCGCCGAAGATTCGTGAGCTGCTGTTTTCCGACATGGGTAACGCGGCGACAGAAAGCGGCGCAGAACTCGGTCGCGAGATCGAGCTCGAAGACGCAGGAGATTTGCCGCTCAACGGAAGTGCCGACGACGACACCCAGATCGAAGCGGCCGTCGCCGCCGCACTGGCAGCGGGATGCGTACCGCTGCTCATCGGTGGCGATCATGCGATCACTTATCCGGTTCTCAAAGCGGTGGCTGCGCGGTATGGGCCGGTAGAGATACTGCATGTCGACGCGCACCCGGATCTCTACGACGAGCTGCTCGGCAATCGTCGATCCCATGCATCGCCGTTCGCCCGCATCATGGAAGACGGGCTCGCACGCCGGTTGGTGCAGGTAGGC
>Ga0207680_10000115_pt1 | contig 36893 bp, 44 predicted proteins | sample KBSS23metaG_FD_184321 | JGI IMG/M metagenome (GOLD analysis project Ga0207680, IMG submission 184321) | Switchgrass rhizosphere microbial communities from Kellogg Biological Station, Michigan, USA - KBS S2-3 metaG (SPAdes) (version 2) | ecosystem: Host-associated > Plants > Roots > Rhizosphere...
CTCCCGCATCATCTCCAGTTAGGAAATCATGAGATCCAGATTGCAGCCTGCTGACAGCACCGCAGAAGCGGTTCGTATAATGCGTGCCGCACATAAACAAATCACGCCGCCGTCCAATGTTCCGCTGGACGCGGCCGACATGCCGTTTTTTGCGAATATCATCGAGGAGTTCGCTCGGGCCGATTGGAGCGCACATCAGTTAGAGTTAGCGGCGTTGCTGGCGAGGTCGATGAACGATCTGGCTGTTGAGCAGATGATGATGCGCGATGAAGGGGCGATTATACAAGGTGAGAGAGGCGCGGTAACGAACCCGCGCAAGAACATCATACACCTGCACTTGCAGAACATCCTCGGGCTGCGCCGGACGCTCGCATTGCACGCGGCGTCTCGTGGCGAGACGGACCATATCGCGCGGCGTGTGGCGACCGCCAAAGCGCTGCAAGGCGAGGCCCCTGTGCATGACGAGTTGATCTCGCGCGCATGACGCGAGGCGAGAAGGTATGCAAGTTTATAGAAACATACTGCAAAGTACCCGAGGGCGCGCATGTTGGGCAACCAATGGTACTATTGGAGTTCCAGCGCAAATTCATTCTCGATATATACGATAACCCGGCTGGTACAAGTCGTGCGTATCTGAGCATCGCCCGGAAAAATGGCAAAAGCGCAACTATAGCTGCACTTGTACTCGCCCATTTAATTGGGCCGGTCGCGACGCTCAACAGCCAGATCATCAGCGGCGCGCAGTCGCGGGACCAGGCCGCGATTATCTACAAACTCGCCGAGAAGATGGTGAATTTGAACCCCGAGCTGCGCAAGCTCGTGCGTTCGGTGCCGTCGGCGAAGATGTTGATCGGGCTGCCGATGAATGTCGAGTTTCGCAGCATTGCGGCAGAGGCGAAGACAGCGCACGGGTTGTCGCCTGTCGTGGCGATCTTGGACGAAACCGGCCAGGTGCAGGGGCCGCGGGATGAGTTTATCGAGGCCATCGAGACGAGCCAAGGTGCCCACCGATCCCCTCTTCTGATCGCGATATCGACCCAGGCCGCGACCGATGCGGATATGTTCAGCTTGTGGCTGGACGATGCCCGGCAATCGAGCGACCCGCGCATCGTGGCGCATGTGTATAGCGCGCCGGAGGGCTGCGAGCTGATGGACCGCGACGCCTGGGCGGCGGCGAACCCGGCGCTGGGCAAGTTCCGCAGCGAACAGGACATGGCGGATTTCGCGGAGCGGGCGCTGCGGTTGCCGAGCGCGGAGAACAGCTTCCGTTGGTTGTTCCTCAACCAGCGCATCGAGGCAAACGCGCCGTTTATCTCGCGCTCGGTCTGGCAGCGCTGCGCCGCCGAGCCGCTGCCGATCGATGATGTCCCGGTTTATGCCGGGCTGGATTTGTCGGCGACGAACGATCTCACCGCGCTGGTGATGATCGGCAAGATCGATGGTGTCTGGCAGGTGCATCCGCGCTTTTGGTTGCCGGCGGACGGGTTGCACGAGAAAGCGCGGGCGGATCGTGTCCCCTATGATCTTTGGTTCGACCAAGGGCACCTGCTGGCGGCGCCGGGTAAGAGCGTTGATTATGAATATGTTGCGCAGCATTTACGCGAGCTGTTTGAACAATATGACATTGTGAAACTGGCGTTCGATCGCTGGGGTTTTAAACACTTGTTGCCGTGGTTGTTGAAAGCAGGATTTGACGAGCAGGATATAGCGGCGCAGTTCGTTGAGTTCGGCCAGGGTGTGCAGTCGATGAGTCCGGCCCTGCGCGAGCTTGAAGCGGAGATATTGAACGGGCGCCTCGCACACGGCGGGCATCCCGTGCTGACGATGTGCGCAGCCAATGCGGTTGTAAGGTTGGACCCGGCAGGCAACCGGAAGCTCGACAAGAGTAAGAGCCGGTCGCGCATCGATGGCATGGTCGCGTTAACTATGGCGATGGGCGCCGCCGCGGCCGATGCGGAACCCGACATCGATATTATGGCGATGGTGGCATAGGCCGCCAGTTTCGTTCCTCCGCTCCCTAACGGCGGCACCGACTTAAAGCCTACCCAGGGTCCCGAGAGTGTCTCGGCCGGCGAGGATTACCCATGTCCCTAATGACCCAACCCGGCGCCGGCAAGGCACCGGACAGCATGACGTTTGTGCTCAGCGACGAGCAGGTCAACCGTCATGGCGACGTGGTCGATAGCGCCGGCTGGCAGCTCGACGGCTTCAGGCAAAACCCGGTTGCGCTGTTCAACCACGACCGGGACCGGATTGTCGGTCGTTGGACGAACGTCCGCATCGAGAACAAGCAGTTGCTCGGCGAGTATCAGCCGGCCGCACCGGGCACGTCGTTGCTCGCCGATGAAGTGCGGCGCCTGGTGGAGCAGGACATTTTGCGCGCGGCCTCGGTGGGGTTCCGCTATCTGAAGACCGAACCGCGCGATCCCGATCGCCCGCACCGCGGCCTGCGCTACACACAACAGGAATTACTTGAGGTCTCGTTGGTCAGTGTGCCGGCAAATCCCGGTGCATTGTCCAAGGCGCGTTCGCTGAGCATCAGCGACGAACTCATGGAACTCGTTTTCGGCAAGCACGCCGCGACAGGAACGGGAGCCACGACCCAACCCGGCAAGCACGCCGAAACCCACCCTAAGCCGAAAGCTAGGGTTATGAACATCTCTCAGCAGATCGAAGACGTACAAAACAGGCTGAATGCCGCTCGTGATGCGCTGCTGGCGCACACGCAAGAACCAGACCACGACGCCGAGGAGTCCGACCGGCTCAACGGCGAGATCGAATATCTCGAAAAAGACCTGGCATCCAAGCAGCGCACCGAACGCTCGCTGGCGGTGCGTGCGGCAACGGAGGTGACACAGGCCGCGCCGCCTGCCGTCCGGCGCCCGCTCGGTGTGGCATCGCCCAGCACCAACAAGAGCGACTATCTCTGGCGCGCCGCGACGGCGGCCTACATCAGCCATGTCCGGCGGCAGAGCGTCGATGAGGTGCTGCGCGAGCGCTACCCGGTCGATCGTTACGGTGACGCCGAGGCAACGCGGCTGGTGACGCACGCGGCGGTTAGTGGTGCGCTGACATCCGTTCCGGCATGGGCCGGCGACCTCGTGCAGCAGGGAAACGCCGAGTGGTTGGCAAACCTTCAACCCGCGCCGGTGTTCTCGCGGCTCGCTGCGCTCGGTACAAGTATGACGTTCGGCCCGAACCAGGGCACGATTAAGATACCGTCGAGAGCAACAACCCCAAGCATTACTGGATCGTTTGTAGCGGAGGCAAGTCCTGTTCCCGTGCGCCGGCTCGGTGTTACGAGTATAACGTTAATCCCGCACAAGATGGGCGTTATATCGGTTTATAGCCGGGAGATGGCGGCTTACTCCAATCCAAGCATTGAAAGCATTATTCGGCAGGGCATCGAAGACGATACAACAATCACGATCGATACGTTGCTGCTCGATGCGACGGCGGAGAGCGCAACACGCCCGGCCGGCTTGCGGTTCGGCATCAGCACTGCCGGCACGGCGAGCGCGGCAAAGGGTTACGCGGCGATCCTGGCCGATCTCGGGTTGCTCACCGCGCCGTTCTACAACGTGAATGCGGGCCGCAACCTGGCGCTTATCCTCAACCCCGCGCAAGCGATGCAGCTTGGTTTTGCGCCGGGGCCTGATGGTTCGTTCGGTTGGGCGACGCAATTCACCAACCGCTTTACGCTGATCGAAAGTACGACGGTCACGGCGGGCACGGTTATCATGGTCGATGCCGCTGATTTTGTATCGGCGTCGGGGCCACCCGAGTTCGACATCAGCGAACAGGCAACTTTACATCTAGACGACACGGCGCCGCTCGCCATCGGCACCGCCGGTGCGCCCGCGACTGTAGCGGCACCGACGCAATCTATGTACCAAACGGCGCAAATGGCTATTAGGATGCTTCAGAATATTACATGGGCCATGCGTAGAACTGGAATGGTGCAGTACCTTACTGGTGTAAATTGGGGTCCGGCATAGAGGGGACGAGGGTCATGGAAAGCAGTAAAGAGCAACAAGACCGCGAACGCGAACGCGAACGGCAAGAGCGAGAGCGGGCACAAGCCTCGCGCAATGCGCAACGACCGCCGGAGGCAGAACCGCGTCCGCAAGGCGAACGCGAACGCGACGAGACGGACAAGCAGATCGCGGAGAACCTCAACAAACCGCCCGAGCCGCCGCAACCGTCGCAGGATGAGGCCGACGCGATCAAGGAACGTGCCCGCACCGGCGCCCCCGCGCCTGACGAGCCGGCGCCGAAACGCTGATGTCCTGGTTGTCCGGCCTGCCGACCTTATGGCGCGGCAGGCAGGCAGCAGCGGAGGGGCAGTACCGGCCTGGGCCATATGCGCTGTCTGGCGGCTGGCTCAGTGCCAGTGCCGGGCGCTATGTCAACTGGTGGCAAAGCGGCCATTCGCTCCAACCCTACGGCGAGAGCAGCGCTATGGTCGAAGCGTGCCAGGCCGCCTATAGCCAAACGGTCGGGATGCTGCCGGGCGATCACTGGCGCGGGTTGGCGAACGGCGGCCGGGATCGCGTGACGACATCGGCGCTCTCGCGCATCCTGCGCCGGCCGAACGATTACCAGACCGCATCCGATTTTCTAATGAACATGACGCGCCGCTTGTATCAGAGCGGCAATTCCTACGCCTACGCCTTGCGCAACAATCGGTTCGAGATTGTCGAATTGCATTTGATGCGCGACGGTCAGCCTCAGCTCGCCGCGGACGGCAGTATCCACTACTCGTTAGGCGGCAACGAAATTATCGAGCAACGCACCGACTTGTCCGAGCCGGTGCCGGCGCGCGATGTGTTGCATGTCAGGCTGCATACGCCGCGCCATCCGTTACAGGGCGAGTCGCCGATCCTGTCGGCGGCGCTCGATTTGAGTATGTACAATACGGCACTGCAACAGCAGATCACGTTTTTTGTTAACCAGGCGCGCAGCAGCTTTATTCTCGGCACCGATCAGCCGATGAACGCGGATCAGAACGATGCCTTGCGGGAAAAGCTGTCGCAACGTATCGGCGGCTTGAACGAGGGCTTGCCGCTGGTTTTGTCCAACGGCCTGAAGCCATATCCGCTGACGACATCAGCCGTGGACGCGCAACTCGCCGAGCTGTTGAAGATGTCCGCGGCCAATGTCGCCTTGGCGCATCGCATTCCGCTGCAAGTGCTCGGGCTGGGCGAGACGACCTATGCCTCGACCGAGATATTGAACCAGGCGTGGCTATCGTCGGGGCTGGGTTTCGTCCTCAACCACATCGAGACGGCGTTCGACCAGTTGTTTAACCTCAAGGGTTATCCTGAGGAATATACCGAGTTGGACACAAAGGCATTATTGCGCAGTGCCTATCGTGAGAGGATCGAGGGCTTGTCGAGAGGCGTGATCTCAGGGATTTACGCCCCGGACGAGGCGCGGAACCTGGAGGACCTGCCGTCCGTGCCGGGTGGCGTTGGCGAACAACCTCGGGTGCAGCAGCAAGTTGTCCCACTCGCGTATGGCGCGAACATGCAGCCGCCGCCGGCCAACCCGCAACCGCCCGACAATCAGGACAACACCGATGCAGGCGCCAGCCAGGGCGAGCAGCAACAAGCCCTCGCTACAGCGCTCGCGGCGTATGAGCGGGAGCGCTTCATTGCCGCGTGACGATGTCGTGCTGGCCGAATTGGGCGCGATCGTCGGCCGGCTGGAGCGCGAGCTGCGCTTGCAGGTTCGGGCGACCGTCGCGGAAGCGCACGAAGCCATCGCGGCAATCCGTCAGGAGCGCGCCGAAGCGCGGCTGGAGCTGGCACAAGTTGCGCAGACGATCACGGCTGATGTAGCGGCGAAGCTGGCTGCTGTGCGAGACGGCAAGGATGGCGAAGCGGGGCCGCCGGGCGCAGATTCAGCCGTCCCAGGGCCGCCGGGCGCAGACGGCAGGAGCTTTAATGGACGGCGTACCTACTCGGACGCGGAGACGTATGGCGCGCTCGATGTCGTCTCGCTGGACGGCAGCAGCTTCTTCGCCTTGCGAGACGATCCCGGACCGTGCCCCGGTGATGGCTGGCAGATGATGTCGCCGCGGGGGCGCGCCGGGCAACCGGGACCGCGCGGCGAGAAGGGAGATAGCGGGAGCGCCGGACCCGCGGGACCGCCCGGCCCCGGAGTGAAATCGCTTGCGATCGATGAAGACGGTGTGCTGACCCTCACGTTGGACGATGGCAACGCCATAACTTGCGACGTTTACCCGGTTATCGCGGGGCTGCGATGATCTCCGAATATCGCATCAGCCGCACCGTAACGCCGGCGGCGACGATGGCGCTTGTCACACTCGATCAAGCCAAGCTGGCGCTCGGTATCGATCCGGCCGACACGAGCCAGGACGCCGCGCTGCAAGCGCAGATCGATCAGGTCAGCGCCGCGATCCATCGGTATTGCGATCATGTGCTGGTGCAGCAGGGATACCGCGACCAGTACCGCTACGTGTGCAACTGGATGGTCGTCGGGGAGCCGCTGAAGCTGCGGCAATTCCCGATTGCGATGGATGAAGACGGCGACCCGATCGTAAGCGTCGTCCAGGACGGCAACGCCGCGGACCCGCTCTATATCGAGGCCGATACCGACCGCGGTTGGCTCTACAGCATCGACAGTGCCGGCGCCTACGGTTGGACAGGACTGCTCATCACGGTCGATTACATGGCGGGATACGATCCGGTCCCCGATGATGTGCAGGCCGCCGCGCTCGAATGGCTGACGGCCCGATGGTTCGCGGCCGGCCGCGACCCGGCATTGCGCAGCGAGACAATCCCGGATCTCCGCTCGGTGGTCTTTGCCGGCGACATGGGCGCGGGCACTAGCGGCGGGGCGATCCCGCCAGGCGCCCGCGACCTGCTCGCGCCTTATCGGATGCCCTGGCTGTGACGCCGCAGACACTGATCGCCCGCCTCGACAAGGCGATTGCCGGCTTCGGGCAGTCGATCACACTGGAGCGCACGGCGGTTGACACGGCGACGGGCGCCATAACCGTGACGGAGCAGATCGAGGCGCCCGCGTTCGTGCGATCGACCGCGCCGCAGGATCTGCTGTCGGCCGCGACACCGGCGATCCGCGTCACGCTCAGCCCGACAGGGTTGGGTTCGTTCGGCGTGCCGGGCCGGGACGACCGGATCACGATCGACGGCAATCCCTCGAACGTCGAGGAAGTCGGCCCGCTCTATTACGGCGGACAGCTCGTCCGCGTGAACCTGCTCGCGCGTGGATAAGCGCGAGGCGATCCTGCAACGGCTGGTGGAGTTGTGCGCGGCGACGACCGGCATCGTGTCCGCCAAGCGCAACGTGCTGGACGTGCCATTGTTGGGCAGGCCCGCCATTGTCGTGCAGGACGGCAGCGAAGAACGGCTGGACGGGCCGGCGAGCGAGAGCCGCAGCGGCGTGCAGCGGCTGGAGATGGCGCCGCAGCTGTGGCTCTTGGTACGCGGTGCGGCTGACGACGCCGGGCCGCTGATGAGCCTGTTCCGCGCGCGCATCCTCTCTGCCGTCATAACCGATCAAACCCTGCGCGACCTCACCGGCACGGTCGGCGGCATCCGCTACGACGGCTGCACCGTTGCCGAGCCTACTGCGGAAACCAAAGAGCCGCGGCTCGATATCAACTTTACCATTACCTACACGCTGGCAATGAGCGACTTGGAGGCGATCAATGGCGTACAGCACAACATCCCCAAACGTTGACAACTATTTTATTGCTAAGGGCATCGTTAAGTTTCAGGTCGAAGGCGGAACGACTTATGTCGCGCTCGGCAACTGTCCTGAGGTCGAATTTACGCCGACTCTCGACAAGCTCGATCATTTCTCGTCAATGGCCGGCGTTCGGGTCAAGGATCGCTCCGTCATCCGCGAGAAATCCGCCACGATCCGAATCGTGATGGAGGAATTGACACCGGACAATCTCGGCCTCGCGCTGATGGGCGCTGTGACCGACATCACCGGGCCGCCAGTTGGGGCGTCGATCGACATCTTCTCGTTAGCCGAGATCAAGGGATCGTTGCGGTTCGTCGGGCAAAACGATGTCGGCCCGCGCGTGCAGTACGACTGGCCGAACGTGTCCATTATCCCGTCAAGCTCGATTAACTTGATCTCGGAGGAATGGGCGACGATGGAGATTACGGCGGACGTGCTCGCCGATCCGACGACCGGCAAGTTCGGGACGGCGCAGTGGGGCATCACCGACGAGGTGACGACGCCGCCGGCAGTGCTGGCGCGGGCCGCCTGATGCCGGGCCTGCGCGACATTGCCAAAAAGCTGCGGCGCACCGTCACGATTGCCGGCGAAGACATCAGCGTTCGCGGCCTCACGGCAGCCGAGATGGCCGACCTCCTCGCCGACTACCCGGAGCTGGGCAAGCTGTTGCGCGGCGATTTCGAGCGCACGGACGGCGCCGCCCTCCAGGCGCAGACGCCGGATTGCGTCGCGCAGATGATTGCGATGGGCTGCGCCGTGAATGGACACGCGGTCGATCCGGCCGACATTGACGACGCCAAGAGCCTGCCGGGACTGGCCGCGCTCGATCTCTTGGCGGCGATTGCCGAGATGACCTTGCCGAGGGCCGTCGTCCGCCCTTTCGTGGCGATGGTGACGGACGGGGACGCCGAACCGTCCGCCGATACTGGCAGGGGGCAGGATACGAGATAGCCGAGATGGCGCTTGCCCTGTCGCGTGCCGGGTACGGGACGCTCGATCAGGTCATGGATTGGACGCCGTACCGTATGTCTCAGGTCATGTTCGTTCACGCAAAGCTGCTGGACATCGAGCGCAAGGAAACGCTCGGCGTGCACGCGCTCGCCAGCCGGGGCGACCCGAAAGAGCTGCGCCGGATGCTCGAGCGCGATGGCTAAGGTCCGGTTCAACCGGCCGCCGGTCGGCCGCTACGCGCAGGACGTGCAGGCACACCAGCGCAAGCTGGCGCAGGCCGTGACCGGCGCCTTCCGCGACGGCGCGAAAGAGTTGCAGCAACAGACGCGCACCGCGATCACCTCGGCCGGGCTGGGGCCGCGCTTTGCCCGGCAGTTTAAGGCGTTCGCGTTTCCGCGCCGGCAGTTCAGCCTGTCGCCGGTCATCCGTGGCTGGCACGCCCGCGCCTTTAAGCGGTCACGAATTGGCCGCTATGCGAACATCTTTGCGCGCGGCGGCACGATCCACGGCAAGCCGCTGCTGTGGCTGCCGCTGCCGACTGCGCCTAAGCGCATCGCCGGGCAACGGCCGACACCGGCGCTGTTCGTCAAGGAAATCGGGCCGCTGGTTCGCATGGCCGGGCACGGCCCGCCGATGCTGGGCGGGCAATCGCTGCGCGCGATCCAGGGCCGCAGCGCGACGGTGGCCCAACTCAAGACCGGCGCGCGCCACGCGGACACGCAGGCATCGGGCGGCAAGAACAAGAAACGGGCGACCGTCACGGTGCCGATGTTCATCGGGCTGCCGAGCGTCAAGATACCGCGCAAGCTGAACATGGATACGATCTTCAACCGGGTGCTTCAGGATTTGCCGAAGCTGTTCGAGGCACGCATGAGCAAGGCCGCGGAGACCTAAGCGATGGCGCAAAGCGACCTCCGCAGCCGCATCGTCATCGAGGGCGCCGACAAAGCGACGGCCGAACTCAAGACGATCGGTTCGACCGGCGAGAAGGCGTTCAGCGATGTCGGCAAGGCCGCCGATCAATCGTCGGGGCACGTCGATGGCTTCACCAAGGCGACCAGCCGCGCCGCTAGTGCGATGGCGTCCTTCCGTTCGGCGGCATCGAATGCCGGGGCCGGGTTCTCCAACATCGGCAAACGCGCGGGCGAGTTCGGACAGTCGCTCAGCAATGTGGCGACCAACATCATCCCGCAATGGCGATCGGTGCTGGCGCTCGGCTCGGTCGGCGGCGCCGCTGGGTTTCTGAAGCTGTTCGAGAGCACGACGCAATGGGCGCACGATCTCGAAGAAAGCTCAAAGCAGCTCGGTCTGACGCCGGGGCAGTTGGGTCTTATCGGCAAGGCGGCCAAAGAGGCCGGCCTCGATATGGATCACCTCGTCGCCGGCATGACGAAGTTCTCGATCGGTATGGAGAAGGCCGCCGACGAGCGGCGCAAGACGTTTGGCGAAATCGCAAAGCTGGCACTCGGCGCGGACTCACCGGCCGGCGGCGGGCCGACGGTGTTCCGCGGCGACAAGGTTGGCGGACAAGGCGGCGGGCAGTTTATCTCGGTCCGGCCGCTGAAGGAGTTTCGCGAACAGGCGGAGGAAGCGTGGGCGGCGCTGCGGGGTCGAGGGCTGCTACAGAACACGCCGCTCGATCAGTTTCTTTCCAAGGTCCAACAAAAGCTCTCTGCCGGCGGCGAGGGGGCGGACAAGCTCGTTGAGGAACTCAACAAGGCCGGTGCGTCGCTGGGGGTTCGCACATTAGGCCAGCAGATCGACCAGGCACTGCCTGGGTTCAAGGATCTGTTCGCGCAACTCAAGGTGCCGCTGTTCGACAAGGCGACCGGCGCCGTGCGCAAGACGACGGACGCGTTTGGTGATTTTCTTGATGCGTTTGCGAAAAAGGAACCCGGCGAGCAGGCGCGTATCGTCACCGAGACGATGGGACGGGGGTTCCTCGACCTGATCCCGATCATGCAGAAGGGTCGGGCCGGGCTATTAAAATTCTTTGATGCCGCGAGGGAGAAAGGGGCCGATACCAGCGCCTTTGACAAGGAGATACAGGCGCTCGATGAAGCGTTCAAGGCAACCAACCGGCTTAACTCTGCCATCACCGGCGTGCGCAAGGCGCTTGTGTTGCCGTTCGGCGACGTGTTCACGCCGATGATTAACCAAGTGCAAGAGACGATCTCCGCAAACTCGGGCAAGATCAAAGAGTTCGCCGCAGGTGTTGCGGCCGACCTCAAGGTGATTGCGCTCGATCTCAAGAACGTATTCCAGGGCGCAAAACCGCAGACCGATTTCGGCCGGCTCGTTGTCGATGCGCTGAACGCAATCAACGTGGCGATCAGCACGACGCAGACAGCGTTCGGCTATCTCGTCCAGGCAATACAACCACTCGCCGACATACTCAATTCGGTGTTCGGGGTTGACTACAGCGCGCGCACTTATGCGCTGGCGGCGGCGGTGCTTTATTTTACCGGCATACTGCCGGCGATGATCGCCGGCGTTCAGGCAGCCGCCGCAGCGTTTGCGTTTTTTCTCACTAATCCGATCGGCCTGACGTTGACCGCTCTCGCGCTGATCGGCCTTACGATTTACCAGAACTGGAGCACGATCGGGCCGGTAATTAAGCAGCTCTACGACGACCTCGTCGCATTCGGCGCCTGGATCGGCTCGGCGTTTGTCCAGCTTTGGGCTGATGGTCTCGGAGCCGTCAAGCAACTCTGGACGGGCTTCACCGCGTGGATCAGCGGCCAGGTTCAGCAGATCAAAGGCTGGATAGACTGGATTTTCTCCGCGATCAGTCGCGCGCAAAGTGCCGCCAGTTCCGCAGCGAGCGCGTTTGGCGCCGCTGCCGGCAATGCCGCGACCGCACCAGGGTTCGCGGCCGGCGGCCCGGTGCCCGGCAGCGGCAACGGCGACACGGTGCCGGCCTGGCTGACGCCCGGCGAATTCGTCATGCGCCGGTCGGTCGTCTCGGAATTGGGCGCACCGTTCTTTGCCATGCTCAACCGCGGCATGGGGAGCCATCTGCCGCGCACCCGGTTTGCCACCGGCGGCATCGTCGCGGCGGGTGCGGGCGGCGGCACGCCGGTGCATCTGCATCTCGGCGGGCAGAGCTTCGCGCTGTCCGGGGCCGAGAACGTCGTCGGCGCGCTCGTCCACGAGGCGCACCGGCACCGTATCAAATCGACCGGCACGAAGCCGTCTTGGTACGGCGGGACGCCTGGTCGATGATCGGCGATCCCTACACCGTCTTCGATATTCACTTCCTGGGCGGCGATCCGGCGCCGGGCGTCAACCCGTTCTCGGCGCGCGGCATGAAGGGCACGCTGTCGCCGATCGATGCGGCCAAGGGCGCCGACAAGATGCGGCGCACGGTCAACGGCAGCCTGATCGACATCAGCGCGCCGCAGATGCGCAAGTATCAGCTAGAGGTAAACGGCACCGACCAGGCGCCGCCCGCCCTCGACGGGTTGTGGGTCGGCGTCGAGGTGCTGGTCGATAGCCACGTCGAGACGGCCTACCTGACGACGGGAGGGGCGCCGTCGCGCACGGCGGTGCCGGGAAGTGAACGTGTCGAAGGGGATTTTACTTACTACGCGCCACGCTTTCAAATGCGTATAGTAGAATACCAAATAGAAAGAGACGAATGGGCCGCGGCCTATTCATTTTCGCTTCTGTTGGAAGAAACATGAATTGCCCGCTTGAGTTGCTTACGTCGGATATTGGCTGCACGTATTTTTTCGCGAGTTTCAGCCGACACTATACGACCGACACCGCCCTTTGATCCTTTGGCATTTGTATTGCCCATGTGTGCTGCACTAAGTTTTGCGCGTGTTTCGATGGAAGCCTTTCTCCCAAGTCCGGCCGCACTGATCTTTGCGCGGGTTTCCGCGGATGGGGATTTTCCTTTATTTGGACCAGGCCGACCCGTAGGAATGCCTTTTTGCGGATTGGGTCTGCCCATGCGCGCTGCGCTCATCTTCGCACGGGCTTCTGGCGAGTGCTTGCGGCCTATCATGGGGTTCGGCCGGGCCATGAGCGCCGCACGAAGCTTCGCGCGGGTTTCGGACGTATGCGTTCTTCCGGTATTGGCGGCGGCAATTCTCGCGCGATGTATAGCAGAATGTGGGCGACCTCTTTTAGTGAGACCGGCACGCGTTGCTAATTCAGGGACCAGGCTTGGACTTAATTCACCGCCCAAACTGACATTGTATCCGAATAACTGTTCGCGCGTTCGAAAGGCTGCGATAGCTTTTATTTCCAGTTCTGCGATATATGTTTTACTGCCAGCACAGAGCAACCGCATCTGGGGTTGTCCATGTTTTCGAAACGCAGAATGAATAGGAAGCGTGCCGGCTCTGGCGGCAAGGCTATGGGCATAAAGCCGCTTAGCCGGAGCCATCGTCAGGCCGATATATTTTTTCCCGTTGGAAAAATCGAGACAATAAAGATAAAAGAGTTTGGGCATCGTTGGCTCCAGAACAGCCGATGGTGTCAAGGGCGGCGCGGGTGCGACCAACACCAGCGCCGTCCGCATCTTCTCGCATTTGCGGGGGCATAAGTAAATGCCGGGGCCGCTATTTTTCGCCTGGGCGGGCGGCGTCATCGTTGAGTCCCAGACCGTCGTCACGAACGGCAACACGCACGGCGGCGTCGTCGAGACGGTTACAATCGTCGGCGACGTGGAGACCGGCACCGCGCAGCTCCTCAATATCGCCAGCTTCAGCGGGCTGACCGAGGGCGACCTCTATTTCCTCTCCGGTCCCGGCATCGTGGACGGGACATACTTTATCTACGATCAGTCCATCCTCACCCTGCCCGGCTCGGTCAATCTGAGCCTGGCGGCGACCGGCACGCTGACATCGGCGACCTACTCCGCCACCAAGGCAATCCAACTCGGCGCGGTGGCGGCGACGCTGACGGCAGGGTCCAGCACGGTCGCGCTGGGCGAGGTCGATCTGCCGGCGGGGATTTACTCGATTTACGGCACAGGTATCGGCGAGACCGATGCCGACGTGGACGTGCTGATCGTGCCGTCGGCCTGGTTCGACTACGACGGCTCGAGCGGTCTGGCGCAGATGTTCGTTCACGCCGCTTTGACGGACGGCGGCGTGATCTCGCAGGAGGTCAGGTCGACCACGACCGGCCTTTATTCGCTCGGCATCACCGGCGCACCGGATGCCGATTGGTACAGCATCACCAGCATTCCCGCGGCGGCGCTCAGCACGCTTACCGCGGGACTGCGCTACAACATTTCCGGCACCGGTCTTGACGTTGGCACGACGTTTATCGCACCGGCATCAGGCGCGACCGCGATCGATCTGGACGTGCCGGCAAGCTCGTCCACGCTCAACGCGATCCTGACGATCACCGGCCCGCGCACTGCCGATGCCGGGTTCGATCCGGTTGTGCACAACCGCGAAGACGAGCAGATCGTCGGACTCGAGATCGCCCAGGAGGAGGGCGGCTTTGCCACGCTGACCATTGACATCCTGAACCCCAACGTCGGGCTGCTCGCGCTCGGGCGCAACTTGTGGTGCTGGTTATCTTGGGACCAGGCTTGGACACCGCAGGGCGGCGCCACGCCGGACCTCGTGCCATTGTTCAACGGGCGGCTGGTGGGCGTGCCGAAGCTCTCGACAGGCGAGATTGTCAGCCTGCAATTCTTGGCACGGCCGGACGATTTCAACGGCCAGAAGGCTGCGCTCGTTTCAGACCTCCAGGTCTTGCCGTACTACGATCCGGTATGGCTCGCTAGCAACGTCAACCCTGACACCGTGCTCGAAACCTATTCGTCCTTGTGGCATGTCGATCGGACGACGCTGGAGGTCACGACAAGCGACATCCTGCAAGGTGAGGACGGCACTATCGTCATCGGCGAGGATGCGGCGTTTTACGATGCGTTCTCGCTGAGCTACGGCTCGCCGCCGCTGATCGGCGTCACGGTCTCGGGGACCGTGAGCTGGCAACAACAGGGCGACGGGTTCCTCGATGTCACGCAGGACATCCTCGATGCGTTCGCCAAAGCCGGCTCACCGTATAAGCAGGTCTTTGGGACGTACTACGACATCTCGACCGATATTAAGGATGCCGAGCAGGCGCTTGAAGATGCCGGCCAGAACGACAGCGGCGGCGGTCTGATTTCCTGCATGTGCGGCGACGGGCTGCGCACCGATTGGCCGAAGCCGGGCACCTCGATCGGCGGCGGTTGGAACCTCTCGACGCGCAACGACGGCGGCGTGCCGCTCTGTTACTGCATCGACGCGCAGCGACCGAACGGCTGGATGCAGGCGGAGGTGTATGCGGTCAAGTATGCGGGGCAGGACACGCCCGTCACCGACGATACCACGACCACAGACACGACAACCGACTCCGACGTGCTGACGGCACCCTATGGCCGCTACAAGACCTCGTTCCCGATCAGCATTTACAAGGTCCGCATGGTGCTGGAGTGGCGGGCCGATCGCACGCGCACCGAAACGGCATCGGCCATCGTTGCCGCGTCGGTGCAGCGCGAATTGTCCGACTCCGCCGACAGCGACCACGAGGACCTCGCGCTGACTTCCGAGTATGTCGGCCGCGCGATCGATGGCGGCGAGATACCGATCGGCGACTTAACGAGACGGTCCTACTTCCAGACCGACCGCGGCGCGCAGTCGTTTGAATATTTATTGCTTGCGGCGCGGGCCAAGATCAGGGCGCGGTCGCGGGCCGCGGATATTACCTTCGCGGTCGATTGGCGTACCGCAATCCGGCTGACGTTGCGGAACAGCGTGACGTACAATGACCGGCGCCTGCCGGGCGGCACGGCTACCGGCAAGGTCAAGGCATACAAGCTGACGGTCGGCGAGGGTATTATGTTCGGCGAGTTCACGATTGGATGCGCGGTCGGCAACGACGAGCCGACTATAGCCGCTGACGGCACGCCGACTTACGTTGAGACCGACTACACCGATCCTGGCTACAACATTATTTCGGGCCAGCAGAAAGTTCTGATCAACGGCGAGTTGGCCTACCAGACGCTCGATGACTTCGTGATCGCCGACGACGGGCTGGACCTGACCAACATGACGCGCGAGCGCGCGGTTAGCGGGTGCATTGTCGTGAACGGCATCAAGGAGCAGCTCGACACGCTCAGGTCATATCAGGATACCGTGACGCCGACGCGCGGCGACCCGGTGACGGCGATGCGGCAATTATCGACCCGCGTCACGTTGAATATGAAGCCGGTCGCCGGCAATAGTTTTAACACGAATTTTTACCCGGCGGTCAGTCAGCTGTGGCTGCCGAAGACGATCGATCTCGCCGCGTCAGGAGGGTAGCCGTGCCGTTTGAATATGCCGTGCGTCCGTTTCAAACGCCGGACAGTTTCGGCCGGACGATTATCCCGGCGGTGCCGTCCGCGCGCGCGCGCGCGACGCTGACCTGGGGCGCTAAGACCACGGTGAGCGATGTCGTCCCGCAGCGCACCGGGATCAATGTCGAGTGCTGCAAGGACAATCGTCAACAGTACGAGTCCGACACGGTCATTCATAACTCGTTTATCAATCAGGTTTGGGGGCCGGGCACACCGGGACCGAGTCAACCGCACGGCCAGTGGGGGGCAGAAATATTCCACCTGAGAAGCGCGAACGTCCGGTTGGGTAAGAAGGAGGAAGACACCTGTAGCTCCGACCTCGACCAAATTTCCGGTGTGGCGTCGGGGATCAAGGAGGCGTTCGCTGATTTGAAGGCCGACATCGAAGCCGGTGGGGCCGGAAAGACGGTCGATAGCTGCAAGGCAAAAATGAAACTCTATTCCTATGGGGGGACGCCGTTCCATGACGACGTTCTCGGATCGTTTCCGTACAAGAACAACGTTCCGCTGCCTGAGACAAAGCTCTCTAATTACGTACAATACACAAACGAGCCGCAGGGCGCTTGACGATGCCGTTCGAACAAATTATCCGCCCCTATCAAACGCCGGACAGTTTCGGCCGGACGATTATCCCGTCCGTCCCCTCGGCGCGGAGCCGTGCAACCCTGACCTGGGGGGCGAAGACGACCGTAAGCGATGTCGTCCCCGAGCGCACCGGGATCAACGTTGATTGCTGCAAGGAGACCGCGTCGGAGGTCGAGAAGCTGGGGCACACCTACAAGATCAGCTCCGCCGAGACGCCGGACCTGTTCATCCTGCAACACCGGACAACGCAGATAAAGTTACAGAAGGACAGCGAGGACAGTTGCGCTTCTGATCTGGATCAGATTTCGGGCGTCGCGTCCGGCATCAAGGAGGCGTTCGCCGATTTGAAAGCCGACATCGAGGCCGGCGGCGCCGGCAAGACCGTCAAGCACTGCGGTCAGTATATCCATTTGAACCCGGAGTAACGATGCCGTTTGAGTATGCTGTTCGCCCGTTTCAGGCGCCGGATAGTTTCGGCCGGGCCATCATTCCGTCCGTGCCGTCTGCCCGTGCTCGGGCAACCCTGACCTGGGGGGCGAAGACGACCGTCAAGGACATCGTCCCCGAACGCACGGGCATCAACGTCGAGTGCTGTAGCGAGCATCTGACCGAGGTCGCGCGCAAGACCAATACCGTGGAGCTTAGGGGTGGCGGCAACTACTCGAGCGAGAACTATCTCGTCGTGGAACGCGCCACCGAGGTCAAGCTGCAAAAGACCCACCAGGACAGTTGCGGCGACGACCTGGAGCAGATTTCGGGGGTGGCGTCGGGCATCAAGGAAGCCTTCGCGGACCTCAAGGCCGACATCGAGGCCGGCGGCGCCGGTGTCACCGATACCGCGTGTCAACAAACCCTGCACTTCACCGAGAACACGAGTCCGTATCCCTATGACACGAGCGCGACGGTTTCGGCCGGGCCGGCAGGACGTGCCCTACGGCGGGCAGACAGAGTGGTTTCAAGAACTTTGGTTCCCGTTCGACCGGATCAAAGAATTGCACACGAAACTCGACCCAGGTGAGCCGCCGCCGCCGCCCGACCCGGATGAGCCGCCGCCGCCTAAGCCGCTGCCCTGCACGCCGGAGTTCGACAGCCGGAACCTCGCGCACCCGTGGAACCGTAACCCGCCGCTCGTCTATGTCGCGATCAACAACGGGTCAGGTCAGAACGGACCTGGGGTTTACCTCAACTACGACCAATGCTGCCCTCCGGGAGTGTTGAGATCCGATGGCAGCGTCCCTGGATATAACGAGTTCGTCGTTGGCTTCGCTGCCGCGTTCATGCCCGGTAACGGTGCGGTCCATGTGACGATAGAGATCGCCTACGACCCTACCTTTGGTTTTAATACCTGGGAGGTGTGGAAGTACAACAAGGCGACCCCAAACAACTACCGCGACTTCACACCAGATGAAATAATCGGCGGCAGCCCGTCGTCCGTGGAGTGGGTCGCGAAGGATTCAGCATGGGTGCCCGGTGACGGGGCACAGAGCTTCGGAACACTCTTTGTCGTTAAACCGATAATTCAGCGCTACTATGGCTGGGCCATTGTCAAAATAGATTGTCCAAAGAATGGTTGACATCACATACCGCACACTTGGCCCTTGGGGTTCCGGCAAGGGCGCCAACCTCCACCCGGCAGAGGTCGATAACAACTTTTACTCGCTGGCCCAGGCGATCGTTGATCTGCTCGCCAACCCGGTGCCGCCGAACGGGATCGACTCGATCTCGGTCAGTGGTACGCAGATGACAATCTACCTAACGGACGGCACGGCGCTGGGGCCGTACACGCTGCCGGTCCTGACGTTTCGCTGGCGCGGCGAGTTCGAGGCTAACACCTACGCCGAGCTGGATGCGTTCACCGTCAGCCACGGGAACACCGAGGTACTCGACCCGGACACCGTCAGCTACGGCGTCTACATGGTGTTGATCCCCGGCACCTATACGCTCTTCGACCAGAACGAACAGGTGGACGGCGAGTACGCGTTCAAGCAGCTTTTCGGTTCAACCGACAATTCGCTGAGCACGCTGGGCGACGTTATCGTTACCGACCCGATCCCGGATCAGGATATTCTGCGCTGGAACGCCGGCGCCGGTCGATGGATGAACAGCTTCCTCGGCACGATGGCGGTGCAGAACGCCGATGCTGTGGTCATCACCGGCGGGCTGTTTCACAATTTGGGCAACCCGGTGTTGCCGGGGGATGCGGTTAACAAGGCGTACGTGGACGCGTTGCCGGCCGGGATGACGATCGCGCCGGGCTTGATGATGGCGAACGCCTCGGGCCTCCTTGGGCCAGCCATCGGAACGACGCTCAGCGATTATCTCGACTACGCGCTGGTAACGTCGGCGCGCGGCACGTTGTTATACCGCGGTGCCTCGGGCTGGGTCGCGCTCAGTCCCGGCACATCGGGTCATTTCTTGCGCACGGCCGGTGCCGGCGCCGATCCGACATGGGCAGTTGGCGGTGCTGGCGTGACCTCGATCACCGCGGGCGCAGGTATCGACACGACGCCCGACACGATCACCTCATCCGGTACGGTGGCGTTAGCGCCGATCGCTGACCGGGCATTGCTCGCCAATATCACCGGCGCGAGCGCGGCGCCGGTCTCGATCATGCTATCGGCCTATCTCGACGTGGTGCTCGGCAACGCGCGTGGATCGCTGTTGACGCGCACCATCGGCGGCTGGGTGGCGCTGGCTCCCGGCACAATCGGGCAGTATCTCCGCTCGGGCGGCGCGGGAAACGATCTCGGCTGGGACAGCCCGGCTGGTGCCGGCACGGTGACGAGCGTCAGCGCCGGCACCGGCATCAGCACCGGGGCGGGACCGATCACCGGGGCGGGTGCGGTATCGCTGGCAGCCATTGCGAGCCTCAGTTTGCTCGCCAACACATCTGGCGCGAGCGCGGCGCCGGTGCCGACCACCGTTTCAGCGCTGCTCGATGCCGCGCTGTCGGCCACACAGGGTGCGGTCCTCTACCGCGGCGCCTCGGGCTGGGCCGGTTTGGCGCCGGGCACGAGCGGGCAGGTGTTGACGACCTCCGGCGCATCGGCCAACCCCGCTTGGGCCAACGCTGCCGCCGGCGCGCCGATCGCCAACCTCAATCTGCTTGCCAATATCAGCGGCGCGAGCGCGGCGGCGTCGGGCAATACGCTGTCCAATATCCTCGATGCCGTCATCGGCAGTAGTCGCGGCACGCTGCTGTACCGCGGCGCCTCGGGCTGGGTGGGATTAGCACCGGGCACGGCGGGGCAATACCTGCAAACCGCGGGGACGGCGGGCGATCCGCAATGGGCGACGGTGACGACCGGCGGCGGCAGCAGCGGCCTGTCCGGCATGGTCGCCGGACAGATACCGATCGCGGCTGACGCGACCACGGTCACAAGCAGCGCCAATCTCTCGGGAGATGTCAGCAGCAACGCGGCGCTGGTCACGACAATCGGCGCCAATGCGGTAACAACAGCAAAGATCGCCAACAGTGCTGTCACCTTCGGCAAGGTGCAGAACCTCGCGGCATCGCGGCTGCTCGGCAATCCGACCGGATCGGCGGCGGCGCCCAGCGAGATCAGTCTCGGCGCGGGATTGAGCTTTAGCGGCTCTACTATTGTCGCGACCGTGTCCTCGACCGGTCTTACCGGCATGACCGCCGGACAAATCCCGATCGCAGCGACAGCAACCACGGTCACAAGCAGCGGTAATTTGTCAGGAGATGTCAGCACCTCGGGATCGCTGGCGGCAACCGTGACCCGCATTCAGGGCCAACCCGTATCGGCAACCGCGCCGACCGGGACGCAGGTCTTGCAGTGGAGCGGCAGCGCCTGGACGCCGACGACGATCGCGACGTATACGGCGCCCAGCGCCACGACCAAGAGCACCAGCTATACGGCAACTGCCGGCGATCTTGGCAACACGCTAATCATGGGCGGGGCGAGCGTCACGTTGACGTTGCCCGCCGGCATCTTTACGCCCGGCAAGACACTGCAAGTCAGTGTCACGGCTAGTACAAGCTGCGCCATAACCAACAACACCGGCCTAACGATGGCTGGGCTACAATCGACAAGTTTGTTCAGCGGCTCGTCGGGGACATTTATTGCCAACGCGGACGGGACGACCCTTAACTTCGTACCCGGACTCCAGCCGCCGACCACGACAGGTCTCGGGGGTGTGCGGGCACAAGCTGCCTCGGCATCTTTCTTTCTGACCGGCGTCGATAACACGGGCGGCGTTACGCGCACCCAGGTCGGATTCTCCAACCTCAGCGGCACCGCGACGGTCGCGCAGGGCGGGACGGGGGCGACATCGCTGCCGCTCACCGCGGCTGGTGCTTACGGTCTTACCCGGACGCTCCTTTCCACGACCGGCACGGCGACCTCGCCGATATCCGACACGAGCGGGACAGTTGGCAGTTGGTATGGTGGAGTGCTCTCTGTTCTGGGATTGGCTACCCAGGGCAACCTTGAGCTGGGACGATCCAACGGGACGTTTGCTGCGCCCACTGCCGTCCTAAACGGTGAGGGTATCGGGGCGATCCTGTGGAATGGGACTTTCGCCGGCAACTGGTGCGCCGCCCCGCGGCTCGCTATTACGGGTGTTACGACTGAGGCGTGGACCTCAACAGCCAACGGGACCGCGCTGTGGATTTCCACAACGCTGGCCGGCACGCTAACCACTGCGGTGCGTGTAAGCATTGGGACGGGTCTTGTGGTCGGCGCGCCAACTGGCGGCGACAAGGGCAGCGGCACGATCAATGCGGTCTCCGTGTCTGCCAACAATACAGTCCTGACCAGCGATGCCCGGCTCAAGCGGGACATTGAAGACATACCGCAATGTTTGGATCTCGTTGCGGCGGTAGCGCCGAAATCCTATCGCTGGAAACCTCTTGATAATCCAGATGGTGGCCCTGTCGATTTTGCTGATCGCATCCGTTGGGGTTTCATTGCACAGGAGGTGGAAGCGGCAGCTAATAAGACGCACACACCTTTCGCCGGCGTCGAGGGTGATGAGGAATTGGGCCTTGATACCGGTGCCCTGATCGCGACACTGTGGCAAGCGGTACGCGAGTTGAGCGCCAAGGTCGAAAGCCTTGAAGACATGTTAACAGGGGCGGCGCGCTGATTGCCGTCCTGCTGGTCGCCGCGCTGATCGAGCTACAGGGATCGGGCGGGCAGGTTATCTGGGTCAACCCGCAGACCGTCATCTCGGTGCGAGAGCCGCGCCGTGTCCAGCAGGGTCACTGGCCGGCAGACGCGCGCTGCCTCGTGATGACCGTGGACGGCAAGTATTTGACGACGGCCGAGAGCTGCGACCGCGTGCGCCAGAAACTGGCGCCGGCTCAATAACGGAGGCTGCCACGATTACCGTTCTGTTAATCGTCATCCTGGTGGTCCTCGCGCTCGGCGCGCTGCCCGCCTGGCCTTACTCCCGCGGTTACGGCTACGGGCCATCGGGGCTGCTGGGGCTGCTCCTGATCGTGCTGCTAATCCTGCTGTTGCTGGGTTACGTGTAACCGGGGAGATTTGACATGCCCGATAATAAAGACATCACCGAGCGAGAAGCCCGGATACGCCGGCGGGCGCATCAACTCTGGCAAGAGGCCGGCGAGCCGGATGGGCAGGACGGCCGGTTCTGGCGGGAGGCCGAGGCGGAGATCGATCGTGGCGAGGGGCAGGCGCCGCCGGCCCGGCCGCCTACAGATCCGCCGATCCAGCGGGACGATCCGGCGGGGCCGCCGGTTGGCACGCCGCGGCCGCCGAGGCGCTGACGTGTTCGATCGCTTCGCCCGAAGCGTCGAACGCCTGGCGGGCACCGTGTGGGCCTTCGCGCTGGCCGGGCTGACGATCCTCGTATGGGCCGCCACGGGACCGCTGTTCGGCTGGTCGGACACGTGGCAGCTGGTGATAAATACAGGAACGACGATCGTTACATTTCTGATGGTGTTTCTGATCCAGGCTACCCAGAGCCGCGACACGGCCGCCATTCATCTGAAGCTGGACGAGTTGATCCGGGTCAACGCGCAGGCGCGCAATGTGGTTATCGGCGTCGAGGAGTTGGAACAGCGCCAACTGGACGCGATGCGCGAGGATGTGCAGCGTTCGGCGGGGCCGTAACCCTGCCGCTGTTACACGAGATATTGATCGCGCCACGATCGGCCGTTGCCGATGTGCCGGCGATTTTCTAACCCGTTGATCCGGCGCGCTGGTGGATTTTCCCTAATAGAACCTTATGCGACATCGGGCGAATCTCGCTCCGCCCTGTACACGCATAACGCGCTTATCTCCGGGCCTGTTTCACGTGAAACAGGTAGACTCAATATGAGAGTCATTCATGATCAATTCGAATAAAATTGCGCGTTTTCCCCGGCATACGAGCCAGCTATAATCCATGGCAGTCGGCAGATGGATTACGGGGAAAGAATAGATGGCGACGTTTCAGGTGCCTCCACCGATCGAGCTAAAGCCGATTGACACCGCGCCAATATCGCCCGGTCACGAGTTCGGTCCCTGCGTCCTAATGCCGGGTTATAACTGTGCCCTAAGCGTTGGGCGCTTCAATGGTAGGGATTGGGGAACGCTCGGCGGTTTCCCGCTACTTCCCCTGTTCTGGGGAATTATTCCCGCTCTGTAGGGGCGGCTGTCTTTTAATCATCTTTACGATCGTCTCGACGATCTCCATCGCCGCCGCCTCGTTAGGCAGCTCGCCGCGTTCGGACATCGACACGTAGAGGTGCGCGGCAACGTCGGCGGCAAAGCCCAGGCGAATCAGGAGCGCCTCGTCAGGCGTGCCCTGTTTGGGCGGTCGATCGTGATCGACCCCGATCAGCTCGCAAACCGGGAGCTTAAGTTCCGCCGCGATACGGAGCAGAGCCTCGATGCTGCGCCCGCTGCGCGGTGCGCTCCGGGCAAGAAAGTCGTGGTTCATCCCGGCGCGCAATGAGATGTCGGACAAGGAGCGACCGCGCGCCGCTGCGATGGCTTTGACGCGCTGGACAAAAGCCGCATCGTCCCACAGCTGTCGGTCTGCTGGACCGTTGCTCATCTGGCTCCTGTTTTTCCCGGCCGCCGCCGATAGTAAGCGATTTTGCGGATCGCACGTCTAAAATTTTAGACGATACGGTTTACCGCGCCGATCGATCGGGTTTGATTAAATTTAAGTAGAAATCGTCTTAAATTTGCTGGATCATCCCAGAATGAACGCGCGCAGCCTCCTGACCCTTGCGGAAGCCTACGCCGCCGCGTCCCATCGCTCGCTCGCCACGGTTGGCCGCCGCGCCTGCGGCAATGACGGCTTGTTCCGCCGGATCGCCGAGGGCAAAGGCTGCCACAGCGACACGCTGGAGCGCGCCTGGATCTGGTTCGACCAGAACTGGCCCGCGGGCCTCGAGTGGCCTCCCGAGGTGCCGCGGCCCTCCACAGTGCCCCGGCCGGGCGGATCGGGTGGACCGTGCACCGGGGGGCTGGCGCCCGGCGATCCGCCCGGCCGGGACTGCTCGCCGTGAGGACGCCCGGCGAGCAACATCAGTGGTTCGCTACCATTGAGTTGATCCTGCATTTGGTCGAACGCGGTGTCGGATGCCGTGCCGATTTCCCGCCCGACGATGCCCCGGTCGTGCGGGTCAATGCGCTGAGCCGGCTGGAAACGACCGCGCTTGCCGATGGCCACTACGAAATCTGGGACGCCGCGGAGCCGCCACTCGCGCCGATCGCGGCATACCTATCGCTAGACGAGGCCCTGGCGCTGCTGTGCGCAGGGGAGGGCCGCGCGTGACCGCGCGCAAGCCGCATCCGCCGTGCCCGATCTGCGGGCATCCCGTCGATCGCCGCGAGGGCGAATCCGCCAACATCTTTCACAAGCGTCGCTACTGCGGGCGCCGCTGCGAGCGCGAGGGGCGGAGCCTGTCCGCAGTTCTGTCGCATCCGCCGCGCTACCTGCCGGGCTGGCCGGTCATCACCGATCCCGGCGAGCGACTCTCGGGCCAGTGTTACGCGCCCTACGAGGTGCGCGTGCGGCCGAGGCCGGGGCGGGTGTCGCAACCGCCAACGGTGCTGCCGAGCGGCACGGCGCTGGGCGGGGAATAATCAACAGAGGAGAGAAGACGTGTCAGAAGCCATCATCCTGCGGCCTGCGCAATCGGCCCAACGAGAGACGAAGAACGAACGATTTCGCCGCGTCGCCTTGGGCCGCGTGCAAAACGCACTGAAGGCGCTGGAGTTGGTCGGCAAGCTCGCCAGCCGGCAGAACGAGTACAGCGAGGACGAGGCCGCCAAGATCATCAGCTCGCTGCGCGATGCGTCGGAGGAGGTCGAGCGAAAGCTGCTGCGCAAGAAGGAAGAGAAGAAGGCGTTCTCGTTCGATTGAGAAACCAACAGTTAGGAGGGGGAGGTTCAGTGGAGTCCGGTTCTGAACGTCGCCGCTTCAATAAAACTGAACGTCTTGCCGCTTGGCTTGCCCAGAACGGTAAAAGCATCGTGAGCGGCGAACCACTGAACCCCAACAATTTCCATGCCGACCACAGAATGCCGTGGTCGAAGGGGGGTGCGACTGAAGTTGAGAACTGCGATGCAATGACGCCCGAAGAAAACTTGAGCAAGGGCGCGAAAATAGAGACCTCGCGTTTTGCATGGCAAGATGAGTTTGTCGCTGCGTGGATGCAGCATGTCGATACTAACTTTTTCCTTTGTGTTCTTCCAGGCGGCGGCAAGACGCACGCATCTGGTCGTGTCGCAGAGATGTGGATAGAACAAGGAGGAATCATAGTTGTCGTCTCGCCCACACGTGCCGTGCGGCGACACTGGCGCACGTACTTTCAAAAACGCGGCAGGTTCCTGGACGAGAGCTTTTATGGATTTGTGAAGGAAGGTTATTGCGGCGTCACAACTACATACGCTGCGTTGCACGGACAATCTTCAGCATTTCGCAAACTTTGTGCCGACAACCCGGTATTGCTTATATGCGATGAAATACACCACGCCTCTGAGGATGAGAACTCCCATTGGGGGCAGGATCTCAGAGAAGCATTCAAGCTCGCACGTAAGCGGCTGCTGCTTTCTGGCACTCCGGTTCGGTCAGATAAGGAAACCACTAGCTTTCTAGAGATCGAGTCATTTGTGGATGAAGACGGGCGCACGGCTTATCGTTACAAGGCGCACTTTACGTTCGATTGGCCGCGAGCGCTCGAAGATAAGACCATTCGTTCTATTACATTCCACCGCCTTTCGATGGATAGCGTTGACGTGGAGTATGCGACCAAGAATCGGAAAAGCTTCTCCAACAACGAGGACGAATTTCTAAGCTACGCTCTGGATCATACTCCGTATATATTTTCGTTTCTTAGAGAAGGAAACGACAAGCTCACAGAGCTTCGGCGCAGCGACCCGAGTGCCGCCGGTGTCGCCTTTTGCAAGGACATCGGGCACGCCAAGAAATGCTACGCCCTGCTTCAGAGCATGGGCGAGCAACCCGTACTTGTCACTTCGGACGAGGAAGAGGACTCGACCACTCTCATAGATCAGTTTCGCGACGATCACTCTAAGCGATGGTTGGTTTCTGTTCGCCAAGTCTGGGAGGGAGTGGACATCCCCAGAGCAAGGGTCGGACTGTACCTAACGAACTATGCCACAGAGCTGGCGTTTCGCCAAGGTGTCGGGCGGGTCGTCAGGCGTCGGGAGGAAGAGGACGACACACAGGCACAGGCGCACGTCTTCATCCCGGAAACGCCGAAGTTAACAGCGATGGCGGCAACGATAGAGCGACTGCAAGAGCTGGCACTGAAGCGGCAACGAACTCCCCTTCCACCGCCGCCGAAAGGTGAGAAGGGTCATGTCGTGGATGGCGCCGAGACTGAGTTTATTGGATATATTATTCATGGTCGCCACTTTGTTGGCGACAGAATTAGCGTCATTCGCCAGCTTATGGATAAATACAAAATTAGTGAAGAATCGGCATCGATGATGCTGGACGACCCAGAGTTCGCTTCGGGACTGAAGACCGGGGAAACCCCACGCGATCATCAATCGGCTGACGCTGAAACTCCTCCTTGGGTGCAGGAGGCCGCTTTAAAAGCAGAAATCCTGGATCACGTTAAACAGCTCATCAAGATCCGGCGAGCTAATCGTGGGTATCCCGAAACCTATGACCAGAAAGTGTGGGGAGTGCTGGCCGCCGAGGTACACGCCGAGTTTATGGTGGGCAGAAAAGCGCAGCCGAAACTGAGCGTCAGCGAGTTACGAGCCAAGCTGGAGCAGTTGAGGAATGCAATCATCCGTGAAGAGAGAACTTAACGAACTTGTCTCTAACAACCAGCTTATCGAGACATTGTGGGGTGTTGTGAACCGTTCTGAAGGAAACCTCGGTAATGTTGCGCCGCTGATTGCACGCGTGCTCGACACAGGCGCGTGGAAAAAGCGCGAGGTGGCACAGATCGGCGAGGTCGTGCAGTTCGATCGATTCATCGATTTCATTCGGACGCCGCCATTGCGAGGTTGCGGGTGGGAACCTGAGAAGGTCGAGGCGCTGCTAAAGCAAGCGAAGGCCGACCAGGATCTGCTGCGGCGCTGGCGGGCGGCGGTGACCCGGCCCAAACATGTCCATGCTGATGGTGATAGTATAACCATCAAGCCTGAGCGCGGTACCTCCCGCGCCTATACCCTGACCCGGCTCGCGGCGGATCATCCGGCGATCTATCAGCGTGTAGTGGCGGGCGAGCTGAGCGCCAATGCCGCTGCGATCGAGGCCGGGCTTCGCCAGCCGCCATCAGCCTTGAAGCAACTCCAGAAGAATTGGGCGCGCGCCACAGAGGACGAGCGAGCCTTGTTCCAAGCATGGCTCGCCTCACAACGTAATGCGCCCGCATGACCACAAATCTCGAACGCTCGTTGCAGACCGAGATCATGCTGCGGCTTAACCGCTACCCGGTCGTAGCGATCCCTTCGGCAAACGGCATGTACTTGCCGGCCCGCGACGAGCACGAGCGCGCCATCGTCGCCCGCATCGTCAACCGCATGAAGACGGACGGGATGCTGATCCCCGGCGCACCCGATCTGTGCCTGCTCGGCGCCAAGGGTGCGCTGTGCGTCGAACTCAAGCGCCCGGTCTCCCGCGACCTGTTCATGCGCCGCCCGAAAGGCCGCCTGTCGCCCGAGCAGAAGGAGTTCCGCGAGCGATGCGAGCGTGTCGGCGTCCGCTACACGGTTGCGCACTGCTGGGCCGATGTCGAATGCAGCCTGGAGGGGCTTTGGTGATGAGCGAGACCGATCTGTGGGCGCTGGTGGCGCGGGCACAGGCGGCTTACGACGCGCTGTCCCCAGCAGAGCGGGCGGCGCACGACGCCGCGCAGCGCGAGAGCTGGGCGCGCGGCAATCTCGCGATCGACGCCCTGATCGCCGAGCGGCAAACGACACACGGCGACTTCCGATCGACCGCCTGGGTGGCGCAGACATTGCGCGACGTGTTCCGGCACGAGATCGGGTGGGAGCGGCTGTCGATCGTCAAGCGCGAGGTGCTTGACTGCATCGCCCTCAAGCTCGCGCGGATCCTGTCGGGCGATGCGAACTGTGAGGGCCATTACCTCGACATTCAAGGCTACGCCGAACTCGCGCTGATCGACATACGTGCAAAGGAGACAACATGACACACAAACTCGTGGCTGCGGTCGCGGTGGCGGCCCTGTGTGCGAGCGCGCCGTGCGCTTGGGCAACGCTCCAAATCGCCGCGGATTTCGGCGGATCGACCTTTTTCTGCGCCGACAATGACGGCACCGGCTGCGACCAGAGCGCGCTGATCGGCACGATCCAGCTCGGCAATGTCGTCATCGGCGACGTGACCGTCAACGGCAGCATCCAAACATCGACCGGCACGCTTCTGACACCGGGGACGCCGACGCTCAATACGAGTTCGCTGTCGGTCATAAACAACGGCACCGCTGCCGTGACCTACGATGTCACAGTCGCTGACAATAATTTTGTCGGGCCGGTGACGCAATTCAACTCGGCTGGGTCGGGCGTCTGGCAGGACGCGGGCGGATCGACCATTACCTTGACGTGGTGGGACGACCCGCTCAATGCGCAGGGCGCAGACTTTGCCGGCGATACGCCCGGCAGCGCGGTCGATAGCTTTAGCCACACCGCCAACGGCGTCGCCGATAGCTTCTCGCACAACGGATCCGGGGCGGTCAGCGACGGCGATCTGTTCAGCATGACCCTCGACGCGGCCGGCACCCTGGTAGCTGGGGGCCAACTGTTGAACCGGGGCCAGACGGAGATCAAGACCGCCGCCGCCGTGCCGGAACCGTGGTCGCTCGCGCTGCTCGGCGCGGCGATGATCGGATTTGCCGGGCTGCGGCGGGCCGCATGAACGACGGGCTGCGGCGCGAGAGCCGCGTCATCGAGAGCATCGGGCCTTGGCTCGAGCAGCGCCGCAGCCATGTCACCGCGTCGCGTATGGGCGCGCTGTTCGACCAGCATCCGTTCCTGTCCCGCGAGCAGCTCGCCGGAGAAATGCGCGGCGAGAGTACGAAAGGCGATACGCCCGCCATGGCGCGGGGGCGCAAGCTGGAAGCGGCCGTGATCGAGGGACTGCGAGAGGCGCACCCCGATTGGATTATCGAACGCTGTCGCACCTATCATTGGCTGCCAGATCACCGCATCGGCGCTACGCCCGACGCTATCTACAATGCTGACGGGCTGATCGAGTGCAAAACCGTGCATCCCAGGCGATGGGATGAGTGGCACGGGGCGCCGCCGCTTTCATACATACTTCAGACACTGACCGGAATGCTTTGTACCGGGCGCCAGCACGGCGTGTTGGCGTGCATGGTATTAACGGGCGACTACCCAATCCATGAGTACACCGTGTCCCGCCACCCAGCCGCCGAACAACGCATCCTCGATGCCGTGGCGGCGTGGTGGATGCAATACGACAACGGGATGATCGCAGCGCCGGCGCCGCTGGAAGAACTGGAGTTAATGCTGGATAACGGCACGCATATAGACTGGAGCGGCAATGCCGAGATGCGCGCGATGTTGGAGGAGCGGCGCGAGCTGAAGGCACAAGCGAGCATCACATCGCAGCGCCTCGGCGAGTTGGACTATGCGATTAAGAATAATATCGGCCAGGCTAGTACAGCGTGGCTTGAGGGCTGGAGTTTGAGCTTCCGGAGGTATCACCGGGCCGAATATACGGTGCCGGCGCGGGATGTTCGGGTGCTCAAAATCCGCGAGATAAAGGAGACAATGGGTGAATTATAACGTAGCCATCACCAACGAGATAACAACGAAGCTGATAATGCAAATCGGCCGCGATCTGGCAAAAATAAACCAGTACGCACCGAGATGGTGTGCATAGGAGGGCCTCGCGGCTGGACTGATCGCATCCGCCGCCGTGCGATACAATAAGCACCCAGATGAGTTGATGGATGCGTTCTGTGTTGGAGTGAAAGAGCGGTTTACGCAAATAATATATGGACCGAAGCAATGAGTGAATTAGCCGTGCGCCGTGATACCGGCGACGTGATCGAGGCCGTTATCACAAAGGGGGATTTGGCCCGGCTGACGCCTCAGGAAAAGACGAAGTACTATGCGGAAGTTTGTAGATCGGTCGGCCTGAACCCGTTCACGAGGCCGTTCGAGTATATTAGCTTGAGCGGCAAACTTGTGCTTTACGCGCGGCGAGAGGCAACCGACCAGCTGCGTCGCTTGAACGGTATCAGCCTGGAGGTCGTCGCGCGCGACGTGAGCGACGGAATACTTACGGTCCATGTTCGAGCACAGGACAAGACCGGCCGGGTGGATGAGGATTTTGGCGCGGTAAGCATCAAAGGTCTGACGGGCGAAGCGCTCGCGAATGCGACCATGAAGGCAATCACTAAAGGTAAAAGAAGGGTAACGTTATCGATATCCGGTTTAGGTTTCCTCGACGAAAGCGAATTGGATAGCATCGCGCCGCACGAGCGTGCCGCGCCGGCCGATACAAAAGCACAACTCGATGCGTTCGCTGGGGATCGGCTGCCGGAACCGCAGGGCGCCGACGCGTATGACCCGGAGACCGGCGAGGTGCTCGTCCACGGCGACGCGCTGGAGGCGCTTGCGCGCGAGACCGCCGCCAAAGGCACCGAGCCGTTGCGCGAGTTGTTCCGAGACCTCACACAGAGGCAGCGCGACGAGCTTGTTACGGCGATCGGCTCCCCAACAACGCCCGGCCCGCTGTTGATGCTGGCACGTCAGGCCGACGCCCGCTCCACCGAATCCCCGGCCGGCATCCCCCCCGCGATGGCGGCGCCCACAGTGGCAGCCGCGGCGGCGCCGGTCGGGGCACCAGGCGAGGCGGCAGACCGGCCGGACGCGCTTTGGCTCGCCGAATTTGCCGCGATGGCTCCGAAGCCGACAGGGGACGGGGATTCGGTCGATTGGCGGACGTACGCCGAGGCGCTGCAATACATGATCGGCCAGGCAACAGCGGCCGATTTGCAGGCGCTTGAGATTGCGAAAAACCTGCACCTGCGCCGATTGCGCGAGGAGGAACCCGAGACCTATCGGGCGATCACCCAGGCACTCGCGGAGCGGGCGAAGGCGTTGGCGGCAGGCGCGTAGTGTCCGTCCAGATCATCATCGGCGACGCGATGGAACAGCTTCGCTTGTTGCCGAGCGACAGCGTGCATTGTGTTGTTACTTCGCCGCCTTACTACGGGCTGCGGGACTATGGAACGGCGCAGTGGGATGGCGGGGATGCGGGTTGCGATCATAAGAAGGTTATTGATCCAACACGCGCCGTCGAAGGCAGTACGCTGCACGGCGGGCAAAAGACTAACGGTCATTTGCAAGAGGGCTACAAGTCCCACTGCGCACGCTGTGGCGCCCGCCGCATTGACCAGCAGATCGGCCTGGAACCGTCACCGGACGAATATGTCGCGCGGCTGGTTGATGTGTTTCGCGCGGTGCGCCGGGTGCTGCGGAAGGATGGTACGGTTTGGCTTAATCTTGGGATGTCATACGCTTCTGGTGATAGCGGTTCCAGCCGGTCTCGCCAGCGGAAGCATGCTCCGCCATGTGACAGCGATGGCAAAGAACCTCAAGATTATCCGGGTTCTGGTTACGCTTGTCGCGGTCCCGATGATGAACACCTAAGCGGCTCTCAGAGCCATCTTGGCCGCACCGCTGACAACCGCCGGCTGTCCGAACGAGACGAGCAGCGGCTTTCGCTGACAGACCATGATAGCGCGCCGCTGGATTGCGCTTCATCATTTCCTGGGCTTTCGCAGAGCGGCGTTCAGCGCTCCACCATTCCCGCATTAACTGCGAGTGCTCAGGGCGCCTTCTCCCGCGCATCTGCGGTCGCGGGCCTTTCTGAAGTTCGGACATTGCCTGACGATGCTCGTCTGTCCGCTCATACGACGGACGACATGCCCGACACATTTGAGCAGTCGCCGCCATCGGTCCACCGCATGACGGACAAACTTTCTTCGGGCTTGGCATGTAATTGCGGTTCCTGTGGGATTTGCTTTATCTATTTAGTCACAAAGTCCCTTCGGTTCAAGCCAAAAGATGAGATCAACATCCCGCATTTAGTGGCGATGGCACTTCAAGCTGACGGGTGGTTTTTACGTCAGACGATCATATGGGCCAAGCCAAATCCGATGCCGGAGAGCGTTACCGATCGTTGTACCAAAGCGCACGAGTATTTATTTTTATTAAGTAAGTCTCCACGATATTTTTATGATGCGGATGCGATAAAAGAGCCGGCGGTCAGCGACCACACGAGCGGCAACGGATTTGTGGGTCGCCAAGGTGGTTCGACCAGCTATCAGGTTATGTCTGGCGGCGTTGGTAGCACAAAAGAGTGGGTAGATATTGGCGGCACCCGCAACCGCCGCTCGGTCTGGACCGTCGCCAGCGAGGCGTTCCCCGGAAGCCACTTTGCAGTTTTTCCGCCCGCTTTGATCCAGCCGTGCATCCTGGCGGGCACCAGCGAGCGCGGCGTCTGCGCGGCGTGCGGGGCGCCGTGGGTGCGGTTGGTCGATTGGGGGCATGACGGCACCCGTGACGTTCGGAATATCGCTCGCGCTCTTGCGATGGGCCATGACGCACGCGGCCCGACAGCGGTTGCCAGAGCGGGTGAGCCAAGATCGTCGCGCACGCTCGGCTGGCAACCCGCCTGCTCCTGCGATGCCGCCACCGTGCCCGCAACCGTGATCGACCCATTCGCCGGCGCCGGGACAACCGGCCTCGTCGCCGACCGGCTCGGCCGTAGCGCGATCCTGATCGAGCTTAACCCGGCCTATGCCGAGCTGGCGCGCCGCCGCATCGAGCAGGACGCGCCTTTGTTCGCCGAGGTCCGCGAGCCGGCGCGCGCCGCAATGCCAATCCAGGAACTGCTGCTGTGAGGAGCACGCCGTGATCTACCAGGTCGAGATTACCGCGCCACCGATCGATGAGCTGGTCGTCACCGAGGCCGACAGCCCGGAGCAGGCCAAGGAGCGCGCGGTCTACAGCGCGTTGCAGAGGCAGGCCGAGGCGGCTGTCGTCACGGTGACCGAGCAACGGCCGTGATGGGCACGCATCCCGAGTTGCAGGCGCGCCGCTTTTGCGCTTACGATTGTGCGTCCGAAATGAACAACCCCGCCGGGGAGGGCGGGGCTGAGCACACCGGCGCGAGCCGGGAATTCCATGGGTGTCGCAATCCAGAGATTTCCCGATTCCGCCGTCTTTTGCAAGCGTCGTCTTGCCACAGGGCAGGTGTGCCCGGCCCGAGCCGCTTCAGGCGTGGTTGCGCGTCAACCACGAGGTCCGAACCATGCTCGATTTTGCAAGCGTAGGTGCCATGAGCGCGGCTGATGGCGACCCTGCGCCGCCTGCCGATCTTGAGGTCGAACAGGCGCTTTTGGGCGCGATGCTCGTCAACGGCGCGGCCTATGAACGGGTCTCCGGCTTTCTGTCGGCTGACCATTTCAGCAATGCGATACACGGTCTCGTTTACGGGGCGATCGGTGAACTAATAGGCGAGGGTGCGAAGCCTGACCCGATGCTCGTTAAAGATCGGCTCGGCGAGCAGCCGACCCTCGTCCCGCTCGGCGGTTCGGCAAATTTCGTCGCCCGGCTCATGCTTGCCGCCGGCGCGCCGAGTAACGCAGCCCACTACGGACGCCGCATCACCGATCTCGCGCAGCGCCGTGCGATGATGCTGTTTGCCCACGATCTTAAGGACGCGGCAACTAATCCCGACATGCCGCTTGCGGTGATCGAACCGTGGGCGCTCGCTCGAATGCCGTGCAGCGCAATGCCGTCTTTGACGATGACATGCGCCAGCGATCTGGCCGCTCAGCCGCCGCCAGCCCGTCCCTGGACGGTGCAGGATTGGATACCACGCCGGCAAGTCACGCTGTTGACCGGCGAAGGCGGCGGCGGGAAATCGCAAATCGCTATGCAACTTCAAGCGGCGGCATCAACAGGAATGCCCTGGCTTGGCCTCGCTGTCGATCCCTGTCGCTCACTTGGATTTTACGCGGAGGACGAACAAGACGAACTGCACCGGCGGTTGTGCGGCATTGTTGAACTTACTGGCGCGGCTCCATCGGATCTGCGCGACATGTACTGGCGCTCCGTCATCTCGGACGATGCGGAGATGATCGAAGCCGACGAACGTAGCGGCGATATCAGGCCAACTGCGTATTTCCGCCGGATCGAACGAGAGGTGATGGGATCGGGCGCAAGATTGCTGATCCTCGACGCAGTAACGAACCTGTTTGGCGCAGACGAGATCAAACGACGGCAGGTTAATAGTTTTATCGGTTTGTTGCGGCGACTTGCCATCAAAATGGATGGCGCCGTGGTCCTATTGGGCCATCCGAGCGCCGCCGGCATTGCTACAGGTTCCGGCCTGTCAGGATCGACGCACTGGCACAACGCCGTCCGGTCGCGGCTGTACCTTGCACGCACCACAGGCGACGACGCGGACCCGGATGAGCGCACGCTCACGCGGCTGAAAGCCAACTATGCCGGCAGCGGCGACATCCTGCGGCTGCGATGGCAACGCGGCGGGTTCGTGTCCCTGGAGGAGCCGAGCGGCATCGACAAGGCAGCACTCGGCGCCAAGGCCGATCGCGTCTTTCGTGCGTTGCTCGCCGCAACCTATGCCGAAGGTATTTGGACAAGCCCGAACCCATCGTCGCGAAATTATGCGCCAACGGTATTCGCAAAGCGTCCTGATCGTGACGGGATCGGCAAGCAGGCGTTTGATGGCGCGTTTCATCGACTAAAGCATTGCGGCGCCGTGAAAATCGAAAGCTACGGACCACCGTCTAACGAGCATACGAGGTTGGTGCTGACATGAACCTGCCCACCCCCTGCCCACCCCCTGCCCACCCCCTGTGCTCACCCCCCCTCTGTTCTCTCCCCCCCTTAAAGGGGGGAGAGAGAACAGTCTCCGACGGGGGTGGCAGGCTGGGTAGCAGGCAGGAAAGCACAGGCTTGCGCTTGATCGGCGAGATCGTTGCCGAATTGATCGCCGGCATGAGGCCGGTGCCATGACCGACATCCCGATCCCCGTGCGCAGCCGGGAGGCGCCGGCGTTGACCGATGCAGAGCAGGAGATCGCCGACTTCGCGCGTGCCGTGCAGGAGGCCGTCGATGGCGACAACGCCGACCGCATCGCGGGTAAGATCGCGTCCGCGATCGACGACCAGCCGATCCACGACGTGATCGGGGCATTGGCGATGACCATCGCCGGCCTCGGTATGCAGGTAGGCGTGCCGCGCGCCGAGGCCGATCTTGCGTTCGCTGGCCTGTTGGTGCTGGCGACGGATTTTTACCGACGGAAGCGGCATGAGGGCTGATGCCGTGACCGACACCCCTTTCCCGCCCGAGCGGCTCCAGCACGACCGCATCACGCGTGACGGCGGGACGACCGCCGACAGCGACGGCGGCATCGCGCGGCCCTGGCGCGTCGAGGGGCTTCTGGCGCGGCTCGAACGGCACGGCGATATCGGCCGCGCGGAGAGGATGGCGGGCGAGAAATTTCAGGAATTGTTCGCGCGGGCGAACTTCGGATGTCTCCGTGCCTCTGACATGGCCCGCAGTTGCCATGCGGCGGTCGCTGGTGAGCTAAACGGGATTGCGGCTAGGGAGGAGTGCCACAGGGCGCTAACCGCACTAGGCGGTCACGGGAGCGCCGCAGCGAGCGCGGCATGGTTTATCTTGGGGGAGCAGTTGAGTTTGCGAGAGTGGGCCGCACGGGAGGGCTGGAACGGCCGGGCGGTCAGCGGCCATGTCGCCAAGGGCATTCTGCTCGCCGTTTTGACGATCCTGCGCCACCATTTCAAATCTTGAGCGACCTGCGAATAATTCCCTATTGACACAGTGTGTCAAATAATCTACCCGGATTCGTCAGGGTCGGGATTTGCGTCGCGATCCTGACCGAAGTACTCCCCCTCCCCCGCGTGCAGAGCCTCCCGGCTCTCGGCGGGCTTTTTATTGCCGTCCCGTGCCGCTGCCGCGGATCACCAGCACGCCACTGTCCTTTAGGCTTCCCTCGCCGATCTTCGCCAAATCGCGAAACGCTTCCTGCAACTCCTTGCAGTGCTCGATTTGAGCGAGGCTCAGTTTCGACACCGGCTGCGAGCAGTCCGCGGTAACACTGCCTGCCCATGCAGGGAAGGCCAGTACCACACCTGTCGCCGCCATGATCGCCAGCCACCGCATAACAAGTTCCTTCGCTGAGTTGAATCCCGCTCACGCATTTGGCGCTGGTCTGCACGCCGTGCTTGATAATCCCGGCCAGATAGTTGTTTGCCCATGCCAAACGTCCGCAGCCCACAGGCCATCGCTTATCAGCGCATGTACCACACGCCGGCCTGGCGCCAGCGCCGGGCACGGCAGCTCGCACGGGAGCCGTGGTGCGCCTACTGCGCGCGAGAGGGTAGGCAGATGCGGGCCAGCGTCGCCGATCATGTGTTGCCGCACAGGGGCAACGCGGAGCTGTTCTGGACGGGCAGGCTTCAGTCGTTGTGCATGGCTTGCCACTCGGCGAACAAACAACAGGTTGAGAAGATAGGATATAGCTCAAACATTGGTGTTGATGGTTGGCCGCTTGATGCTAAGCACTATGCAAACACAGGCCGAATGCCACAACAACATGAAGTACAAGTACACAACATGAAGTACAAGTACTAGTACAAGTGATAATATTGAATACAATGCGAGACAAATGCAATTCAGCAATGTTTTATCGGTTCATTGTAACAACCGGGGGGAGGGTGGTAAATGTGGCAGCTCCAATGCACAAG